>ULVF01086111.1_pt1 | contig 41480 bp, 36 predicted proteins | sample 1959201 | NCBI WGS metagenome assembly ULVF01 (sample SAMEA4835779, study PRJEB28245) | human gut metagenome | biome: gut microbiome; material: fecal sample | place: Denmark | collected 2008 | reverse complement strand
AAAAAATATAAAATTTGCAAAAAATATAATTATTTGTTAGCATATTTATTATGAGAAGGGGGATGTATATGAAGTTTATGAAAAAGTGTTTAATAGCCTTTACTTTGGTGTCATTATTCGCTCAAACTGCTTTTAGTGCTGATGTTTGGGTAAATGATTTGCGTAGAATGTTTTTAAAAAATTCTGCTATAATTTATGAAATTAATTTGAGAACATTTGGAGCTCAAGATATAAATAAAAATGGAATAATAGATTTTGATGAAGCTGAAGAAAGTGGTACTTTTTTAAATGCAATACCAAAGCTTGAGGAATTATCTCAAAAAGGTATAAATACTTTACATATTTTACCTGTTACGCCTGTTGGGAAGACAAAAGCATTAGGTACAGCAGGTTCTTTATATGCGGCTTCTAGTTTTAATACTTTAAATCCCCAGTTGGGTAGCAAACAAAGTGCGTTATCAATCAATGATCAAGCAAGAAAATTTATTGCTGAAGCTCACAAAAAGCATATAAGAGTAATAATAGATCTCCCTTCTTGCGGATCTTATGATTTGTATATGCAAAGACCAGAGCTGTTTGTTAAAGACAAATCCGGTCAACCCGTTGTCCCTGCGGATTGGACAGATGTAAGATTGTTAAATGCGGGGACAGAGTCAGCTGTAAATAAAGATGTTTATGATTTATATAAAGGCTTTGTTGATATGGTGATTAATCTTGGTGCAGATGGTATAAGAGCAGATGTTGCTACTTCTAAACCAGCAAAATTTTGGAAAGATTTAATCGAGTATTCAAGAAGTAAAGATCCTCAATTTTTATGGCTTGCAGAAGCTTCCGAAAGTTGGACTGATAAGGTTTCTGAATATGCTGTTTTTACTCCTTATGACAAATTACTTGAAGCCGGTTTTGACGGATATTATGGGAGCTTTTTTAATTTAAAAAATTATAAATCAGGTAGAGAATTAATAAATCAGATAATTACAACAAGAGCCAATTTAACTAAATACCAAGACCCTAAAGCTGTAATCGGAAGTTTTACAACTCATGATGAAATGAGCCCGATTTTAATAAATGGTGAAAAATTTAGTGAAATGATTATATGGTTAAATGCTACATTACCTGTAAATTCTTATTTTGTGGACGGCTTTGATACCGGAGATAATTATATTTATTTGTGGGCTAATAAAGAAGCTTTTAAGACTTATACTGATGATGATTATTATTTTGTTCACAGGGGAAAGATTGATATATTTAATTTTTCTAGACAACCAGGCGGAAAAAATGATAATTTGCTTGCAACATTTATATTTGCAAATGGTGTGAAAAGACAATTTTCAACAATTATCAATAATGGTAAGTTTGTACCATTAAAAACTAGTGCATCTCCTGTTTTTGCTTATGCTATGAGCTATGGAGGAAAAAGTGTTTTAGTAATTGGAAATTTAAATTTTAGAAATAATGTAGATGTTACAGTTTCTGTTCCGAAATTAGAAAATAAAAATACTGTTATTCCGGTAAAAATAAATAATGTACCAATTGCAGAGAAAGGAGCTTTTAAAGTTACATTGACTCCAGGAGAGACTCAGCTATTGTATTTAACAGATTTTGAAGTTAAATAAAAAAAGGCGGATTTATTAAAATCCGCCTTTTTTCTATAAGTTGTAACCTTTTGCAGCAAGAGCTGCGATACGTTTTTGGTTTTTTCTAATAATTTCTTTAGTTCTTTCTGTTAATTTTCCGGCAGGTGCGCTTTTCTTTTTTTGTTGTTGTTGATCTTCTTTGTTTGAAGAAAATAAAGAAGATGCAACATTTGCAACACCTGATATTGCATTAATTGTATTAGATAGATTTTTTTGTCTGTTTTCAGTTTTTTGTTGAGGTGCAATTTCTGCTTTATAGAAGTTTCTTTTTGTACTTTCTAATGCTAGGGCTTTTGCTCTTTGAGTATCTCCTGCATCTGTTGCTGCAAACATTTCTTGTTGTAATTGGTCTGTATCAATGTCTGCAAATTCTTCTGAAGCACCTTCATTCATAATGTTATTTTCTTTACGTTTTTGTTCTTCTTTTGTTGTTTCAGAATTATTTTTATTATTTGTTGTTTTAGCTTGTTTTTTAGCTTCTTGTTCAGCTTTTTTTGCTTCTGTTTCAATTAGTTTTTCATCAGTTTTAGTTTGATTATCTGTTTCTTTTACTTCTGTATTTTGATCTGTTGTTTCTTTTTGAGTTTTTGTTTTGTCTTGATTTTCTTTATTTTTTTCAGATGCGTTATTGAATTTTTTATCAGCTAACATTCCTAATGAAGCTGCTGTGCTAACTGCACCACCTATCATTCCTAATATATTTGCGGCTTGACTTTCTCCGCCGAATTCTGTCATTAATTGGCTTGTAGAAGATAATGCACTGCCTGCTACTCCTGCAATTTGCATAGTTTTTCCAAATGTAGAAGCACCTTTTTGACCTAAATTGCTTAAAGTTGCTGCAGAGCTTGTAATTGAAGAAGCAACACCTGCAATTGTTGAAATTTTGCTGAATACACCATTAGCATCTTTACCTTGAGTAGCTCTTACATTATTTACTAATTCTGCAGATGATGCAACAATATTAAGTCCGTTACTTACGGCTCCTAATACTCCGCCTGCAGCAGCTCCGGTACCTGTCATTGATGTAGCAAGTGTAATTGCACATTGCCCTAATGACATCAGTCCTGCTGTTAAGTTGCCATTTGCAATGTTAATTGTAGATTTTGTAACTCCACAAGTTACAATTCCATAAGTTCCTATTTTTACCATTACAGCTCCAGCTGCAGCAGTAAATGGGTTCATTGAAAGAATTAAACCTGTTGATAATGTTATTTGGAATACGTTTTCAGCTACGCCAACAGCTCCTAATTGTTTATTTAATCTTTTTTGTTTTTCTTGTTCTTTTTTTTCTGCTTCTTTATTTTTTTCTTCAATTAGCTCTGTTTTTTTATTAAATTTTGTTTGGCGAGTTTTGGTTGTTTTTTGAAGTCTAGTAATTTTAGTTCTATTACTTGTAATTATTCTCCCATTGGCATTGAATGTAACTCCTAATTCATTTATTCTTTGATCATTATTTGCAATTTTATCTTCATTTGAGTTTCCTGTATTGTTGCCAATTGTCATTGCTGCAGATCCCAAAAGGGTAGTTTGCCCCTCTTCAGTTTCATTTTGTTGAGGTGCAATTTGATTATTAGCTTGATTTTGTTGGTTATTTTCATCTTCTGCGATTAATTTTTCATTTTCTGCAACTAATGTTTCATATTCTGTTAAAGCTTCTTCTTGTTTTTTTGCAGCTTCAGTTGATTCTTTAGTCATTTTGATGATTTCTTTTTCATCTTTTTTCATCAACTTAGTTAATTGTTTTGTTTCTTTTTCTAATTCTTTAGTTGTTTTATCTGTATCTTTTTTTATTTGTTCAGATTCTTTACTATCATCTTTTGCACTGCTGTTTGCATCTTCAACACTACTTTGAGCATCATCTGTTGTCATTTCATCATCATTTTTTTCTGAAGATGATTTTTTTGAAGATGCAGATGATGTTGTTTCAAGTGCTTTATTAGAATCTTCTTCTGATTTTGTTTCTTGAGTTTTTTTACTGTTGCTGTTACCGATTGCTTCTTTTACATTTTTTGTTGAAGTGCTTGTTGGATTTTCATTAATTTTTTGTAATGATTGTTGGTTTGGAGTTTCATCTTGTGTTTCATTAATATTAGTAGTATTTACTGCAGTTTCAGTAGTGATTGTATTATTAAGTGGTATTTGTTGTGTAGTTACAGGAGTTTGTGTGTTTTCTGTATTACTTGTATCTGTGTCTGTAGCTTGAGTTTCTTGATTTGTTGCATTTTGAGTAGATTCAGTTTGAGTTTCTGAATTATTATTTTGTGTTGCATTATTGCCTGCTTCTTCGTTATTTGTTTCACCGGTAATAGATATAATTTTGTTATTTACATTGTTTATATCTGTCAATGATTTTGTAGTATTTGTACCGGCTTGATTTGTTGTGTTTTCTGCTTTTTCAATTAAAGATTCATCTTTTGAAACTTTGCAGGCAGAAGCACCGACTCCTATGCTTACAGAACCTTTAGCTATTGTAAGTATGCCAAGTGCAATCATAGCAACACCTTGTTGCCAAGTTATAATTGAACTTAGAAGTGCTTGTCCGATTTGGACTTCTTTGCCACCTAATAAAATTTCGGTAGTACCAATTTTTGTAAGGGTAATTCCTGCGTCATTAATAAAATCCATTCTTTCATTATGTTCAGGCAGGTCTTTTCCTTGATATTCAGAATTTATTTTGAATGCTTCATTTTCAGATTTTAAAGAGCTATCAAGTTGTTTCTTTTCTACTGTTGTATTTTCTTTAAAATCTGCTTTTGCTTGTATAGATTCATTTTCTATTGTTTGAATATCTTTATTATTATTTACGATAATTGTTTTATATTTTTCGATATCTTCTTTAGTTTTGTCATCGAAATATTTATTAGTTTCGTTTTCTTCATTATAATTGTTATTATTAATTATTTCCTTATCAATTTCTTTTGAAGATTTGCCTGTAATTTCTTCTAATTTATTTTTAGCATCTTCATTTTCTTGTTCTTTTGCTTCAATTTCTTTTTGTCTTTCTTCTTCTTCTTTTATAAATTCATTGATAAGTGTTGATATTTGTTTATCAATAGCTGCACTTGTTTTAGAGTCTTTTGTAGCTGTTTTAATTTGAGAAAGTGCAATATTAATTTGTTTATATAAGTCAGCATTAATATTTTTGCCTTCATCTATTAATTTTTTTACATATGCATCAGTGATGAAACTTTTTTCATCTTGAGTTTCATTTTTAGCTTCATCTTCATTATTTTCTTTGTTTTCATTTGGAGCTGTAACAGAAGCATTTTCAGCATTATTATCTTCTTGATTTGCAGTATCACCTGATTCAAGAATTTCTTGTTTCCCGGTGATGCTATTTTCAATTCCTAAAGTTGATGCTATATTATTAACAGATTGATTTGTTTCTTGAGTATATTCAAGAGTATTATTTCCTATTTCGTTTGCTTCTTTAGCAAGGTTTTTACCATTAGCTAATGTCATAATGGTTTTTAGAAAACCAATACTTTGTGCTACTGTTTTGTAAGTCGTTTTATAGTTAGCTTGAGAAGTGTAATCAGCAAGGGTATCTCCTATTTCAACTGTTTCTTCTCCTAATTTTTCGCCTAATACTGCAATGATATTAATTTCATTTAAAGATTTAGCTATTTCGTTTTTGTCTATTTCAAAGTCGTAAGAGTCATTGTCTTTTTTTGCACCAAGACTTTCTGAAAGTTCAGAATAACGGTTACTTTCAGTTTCAGTTAATGTTTCTCCATTATTTAATTTATTTTGTAATTTATTCCATTCATTTATAATATTTTCATATTCACTTAAAGAGTTTTGTTGTTGTTTTAATTTTTCAGCAAAATCCTTTTCTTGTTTTTGTTGTTCAGGAATAATTTCATTTATCTTTTCATCAATTTTTTCATTAGTTTCATTACATTCTTCAATTTTCTTTTCAGCTTTCGGTATTAATTCTAAGAAAGGTTCTTTTTCTGTTGTTTCTGTAGAATCAGTATTTTCATCATCTTCGTTGATTTCATAATTGCTTGCGGTAGTTTGTAAAATAGTATTAGCAATATCTACAATTTCTTGAGGAATATTTACACCGTTATTTTTCATTCCTATGATTTCTTCAGCAGAATATTGTGACCATACCGGGTCAAGTACAATTCCTTTTTCTTTTGCATATCCTTCAATTGTATATTTGATATCGATGTATGCTTTTTTTGAATTTGTTGTGTAGACTGTAACTTCTTTTTCTGTAGGTTCTTCTTGACGTCCTCCGAATGAGCCGTCTTCAGTTTGAATTTTCCAATTTTTTTTAACTTTTTTTGTGCCTGCTTCTTTGTATTGAGCGTTTACACCAAAAGAATAACCGTTTGCATCTACAATTTCATAACCTGTTTCATCTTTGTAGTATTGTTCAAATTCTGATCTTTCGTCATAATTCATTTCATAAAAAAGACGTAATGCTTCGGTGTAACTAATTTCTTTGCCATTAGTTTCCAAATAATATTCTTGGTATATTTCATATTTGTTTGGTACACCGTTTATTTGCATAGTAATCCTTTTTTCCTTTATCTTTTAAGTCGGTACTTATACTGAAAATCTTTAATTACTAATGCTATAAATTGGTTTAAAACGCTGAAAAACCCCATAAAACTTAAGTTTTATGGGGTTTACATTCTGTTACAATTTTAATTGAATTATAAATGCTTTTCAATATTTGAAATTATTGTTGATTTTGGCATCAAACCTACAAGTCTTTCAAGTGCTTTTCCGTTTTTGAAAACCAAAATGCTTGGAAGACCACTGATTGAATAATCTTGAGCAGTTTTTAAGTTTTCATCAGTATTAACTTTTACAAATTTAACTTTGTCTGTAAATTCTTGAGCTACTTCATCCAGAATTGGTCCTAATTTTCTGCAAGGTCCGCACCAAGGTGCCCAAAAATCAACAACGACAGGTTGTTCTGATTTTAGAACTTCCTGTTCAAAGCTTGCATCATTAATATCAATAGCATTTGACATTTTATATATCTCCTTACCTTTTTTTATTTAACGGACTTATTCTAACACAGAAATTTTTTTTGTGCTATTATCTTAATAGAACTCTATAGGATAAGAATATGGCTAGAAAAAAGATAATTGAAATTGTTCTCGATACCGAAACTACCGGTTTGGATTATACAAAAGAGAAGATGGTTGAGTTTGCCGCTGTAAGGCTTGAAAATGGAAAGATTAAAGATGAATACCAGACTTTAATCAATCCTGAACAACATATTAGAAAATCAAGTATGGCAATCCATGGAATTACTCCTGAAATGGTTGCAGATGCTCCGACTGAGGCAGAAGCAATGCCTAAGATTTTAGAATTTATTGGAGATTATCCGATTGTTGCTCATAACTGTATTTTTGATTATTCTTTTTTGAATGAAGCAAGTCTTAGAACAACCGGTCAAGAATTGAAAAACGCAAGAATCGATTCTCAGCAGATGTTTAAGGAAGTATATCCTGATTTACCGTCTCATGGTCTTGAGGCATTGACTAACAAATTTAAAGTTGAGTTGAATAATCATCATAGAGCTATGGCAGATACAATGGGGCTTGCATTAGCTTATCCTAAACTTAAAAAATTATATTTGCAAAAATACGATTGGGAAGTGAAACAGTTAGATAATGTTGAATATTTGTTTGAAAGATTTTTGAGAATTCAACAAACTATTACCACTTTGCAATCAGAATTACAGGATTTAAAATCTGTATTCAAATTATATTTTGAACAGGGTGGTGAACCTATTATTTCTCAATCAGGAGAAACTCTTATTTATAACTCAAAACAATCATTTGGGTACGACTTACATCAAATAAAAGATGTTTTGGAAGAAGTCGGAGCTTTTGATAAAGCAGTTAAACTGAATACAGGATTTATTGACAGATTAGTCGGCGGGTGCAGATTAGATGAAGAAAAAAGAGAAATTATTAAAGATGCTCGTCAAGAAATTACGGAAACCAGAAATATTCAAATTATAAAGGCAGGAAAATAGATTATGTTAGCGAAATTAGCTCAATTTTTTAAAGAACCGCCTGTAAAAGAGACAATTCAGGATGGTGAAAAAGTTAAAAGTATGTATGCTCATTGGAGATTAAGAATTTTTTATGCGTGTTTCATTGGGTATACAGTTTTTTATTTATGTAAGAAAAATATAGCGGTTGCTTTGCCTGGTCTAAGTGCAGAGTACGGATATTCAAATACTGAATTAGGACTTTTGGGAAGTTCATTGTATTTGACATACGGTATTGGAAAATTTGTAAACGGAGTATTGGCTGACGGGTCAGATGTTAGAAAATTCTTACCTACAGCATTGATTATGACAGCTATTGCAAACTTATGTTTCGGTTTGTCTGCTGTATTTATTACTCCTGGTCATGTTTCATTCTTTGGATTACCTACAAATACTATTTTATTATGGTTATTTGTATTTTTCTGGGGTGCAAGCGGTTGGTTCCAATCAGCAGGTTTCCCGGCTGTTGCAAAAAGTTTGACATATTGGTATTCAAATTCTGAAAGAGGTACTAAATGGTCATTGTGGTCTTGCTCTCACCAGACAGGTACTTTTTTAAGCGTAATTGTTTCAGGATTTTTGGTAGCACATTACGGATGGAAAATGGCATTTTTCGTACCTGGAACTTTAGCTGTTATTGTTGCAATTTGGTTGTATAACAGATTAAGAGATCGTCCACAGTCTTTAGGTTTGCCGGATATTGAAACTTATAATAACGAACCTGTTGTTCAAAAAGCTGATTGCGGGGAAGATAACAGAACTTATATTGAAATATTTAAAGAAAATATTTTATATAACAAGACAATTTGGCTTTTAGCTATTGCTTATATTTTCGTATATATTATCCGATTTGGTGCAGAAGATTGGATGATTAAGTATTTAAGTGAAGCAAAAAGTAACTCATTAGAATTAGCTGCAATGAAATTAAGCTCTTTACCATTAGTTGGTATTGTTGGTACAATTTGTGCAGGCTTAGTTTCTGATAAGATTTTTAAAGGACAAAGAGCTCCTGTAAATCTTATTTACCTTTTAGGTGTTGTAGTTTGTTTGGTATTATTGAAATTTAATACAATCAGCACTTTAGACTTTGTTCTTATAGGACTTTTAGGAGCATTCACATACGGCCCTCAGATGATGATCGGCGGGTTATGCGCAGTAGAATCAAGTTCTAAAAAAGTTGCATCTGCAGCTACAGGATTTACAGGAACATTTGGTTACATTGGAGCTGTTTTATCATCAACCGGTACAGGGTTTATGGTAGATAAGTTCGGCTGGAACGGTGCGATTGTATTTTGGGTATTCTCAGCATTAGTATGTATTGCAATTTGTACTGTATTAATGTTTGATGAGAGAAAAAAGCAAAATAATAAATAGATAAATCTTAAATAATAAAAAATCCTCTCAAATTATCGAGAGGATTTTTTTTGCGGTATTGTAAACCAAAAAGTGCTGCCTTGGTGGAGTTTTGATTTTACATATAAATCTCCGCCATGAGAACGTGCAATTTTTTTGCATATTGCAAGTCCAACACCTGAACCTTTTTGCCTTTTTAATTCGCTTCTGTTGACTTGGGTAAAGAAATTGAATATTTTTGCAAGATCTCTTTTGCTTATTCCATCTCCTTTGTCTTGAATTTCGAATGTAAATTCTTTTTTGCTATTTAAGAATGTGACTATTGAAATTGAGCTGTTTTCTTTGCTGAATTTAATTGCATTTGATATAAGATTATAAACGAGTTGTTTAAATCTTATCAGGTCCGCTTTTATTGTAATATCAGATAATGTATAATTAAACGTAATATTTTTTTCTTTCCTGATTTCATCAAAACTTAAAATTATATCGTCTATAATTTCTTTTGCTCGGAATTTCTCAGGTTTTAAATCCATTGTTCCATATTCATTTTTAGTGTAATCCAGAATATTTTGTATGAATTGCATAAGGTAAGAAGAACTTTTAGATATATTATTTAGGTATTTTGCATCGTCTGTTTTCTCAAATTTCTCGGCTAAAAGCTCTGAAAATCCCATAATTGAATTAAGCGGAGTTTTGAATTCGTGGGCAATGCTTGCTAAAAATTCAATTCTTTCCCTTCCGTTTCTTTTTCTTTCTTCATATAGTGAAATTATTTCTAATCTTGAGGAAATGTATTCGAGAATAATATTTACTGTTTCAATATTTTTCTTATTAAAGTTTTCGTCATCACTAATCATCCCTATATAGCCTAAAGAGTTGTTTCTGTATATTAAAGGTCTTAGGATAATATTTTTTTTAGAAGTCAAATCAAGATATTCGTTCAAATCTTCCATTTCAAAATTTTTGTAGTAATCAAAAGCTATTTGTCTGATTTTTTTAATTTCCGATACTAAATTTTTATAGTTTTTTAAATTTTCAGTTTCTTTAATTTTTTTGACTTCAATTTGATTAGTGCCCCAATTTATTAGACCGGTCCAGCAGGCAAGAGCTCCTGTAATATCAATAAATCCCTGATTAATAATTTCTGCTAAGGCTTTGTTAGATTTTGCCGTATTAATTTTTTTCAAAAATTTGTAAATTGCTTTCTTGTTCATTGTATAATTATACTATGAATAAAAAATTGTATGTAGTATCAGGCTCATCAGGAGTCGGTAAAGGAACTGTTTTAAAAGGCTTTTTATCAAGAAATCCTAATTTTATGCTGTCAATATCTTGCACAACTCGTGCACCTCGTGAAGGTGAAGTTGACGGTGTAAATTATTTTTTTATGACAAAAGATGATTTTAAAAACTGTATTGAAAATGATAAATTCCTTGAGTGGGCTGAATTTGCAGGAAATTTTTACGGAACTAAGAAAAAATTTATAAACCAGTGTTTAGAAGATGGAAAAGATATAATTTTAGAAATTGATACCCAAGGGGCTTTGCAGGTAAAAAAACAAATGCCTGAATCTGTGTTGATATTTATTTGTCCTCCATCGTTAGAGGATTTGGAGAAACGTTTGAGAGGTCGTCATACAGAAGATGAAGCGACTATTCAAAAACGTCTTAATGCCGTAAAAGAAGAACTCGCACGTGCTGAAAATTTTGATTATAAAATTGTGAATGATGATTTAGATAATGCGATTTCAGAATTGGAGCGTATTATAAAAGGAGAACATGAAAAATGTTAAGCGGGAAAACGGTTCTTTTAGGTATTACCGGAGGAATTGCCGCATATAAAATGTGCGAGTTAATAAGGATGTATAAACGAGCTAATGCAAATGTTTTAGTTGTATGTACTCCTAATGCTTTGAATTTTGTTACAAAACTGACATTACAAAATTTGAGCCAAAATGAGGTAGCTGTAGAGGAATTTGATGTAAAGGATTTTAAACCTGAACATATATCATATGCTGATTCTGCAGATATTATGGTTATAGCACCTGCGACAGCTAATACAATTTCTAAAATTGCAACCGGCGTATGTGATAATTTATTGACATCAATTGCTTGTGCTTTTACAAAACCTGTTATAATCGCTCCTGCGATGAATTGTAATATGTGGGAAAATCCGGTTCTTCAAGAAAATTTGCATAAGCTTCATTATGAAATTTTAGAACCAGAAAGCGGTTTTTTAGCTTGCGGTTATGAAGGCAAGGGACGTTTGTGCAGTCTTGATAAAATTTTTGACAAAACTGTAGAATTACTTAATTACAAACCGCTTAAAGGCAAAAAAATTGTGATTACATCAGGTGGTACAATAGAGGATATTGATCCTGTAAGGTATATTTCAAATTATTCGTCAGGTAAGATGGGACTAGCACTTGCAGATACTGCGAAAAATCTTGGAGCTGATGTGATTTTAATTACAACAAAAGATGTTCAAAGAAGATATAATGTCATAAAAGTAAAATCTGCAATTGATATGAAATCAGCTGTTGAAAATGAGTTTGAATCAGCTGATTGTGTGATTATGGCAGCAGCTGTTGCAGATTACCGAGTCAAAGAAGTTGCTCCTCAAAAGATGAAAAAAACGTCCGAAGATGAGATTACGCTTACCTTAGTAAAAAATCCTGATATTTTAAAAGAAATTTCTGCGATAAAAAAATCTCAAATTGTAGTCGGTTTCTGTGCAGAAAGTGAAAATTTGATTGAAAATGCAAAAGAAAAAATCTCTAAAAAAGGTTGTGATTTCTTAATTGCAAACGATATTTCAAGAAAAGATATAGGATTTTCAAGTGATTATAATGAAGTTACAATTTTAGATAAAAACGGTAATATGACAAAAGTTGAAAGAGCAGATAAAGTTACTGTTGCACGAAAGATTTTTGAGGCAATTTATGGATAAATCCGAAATTGCAAAACAAATTGAAAATTTTGCACCGCTAGAACTTGCAGAAAGTTGGGATTGTTCCGGCTGGGGGGTTGATAGTTCTGTATCTGAAGTAGAGAAAGTCATGCTCTGTTTAACTGTCACTGATGATATTGTAAAACAGGCAAAAGAACAAAACTGCCAGATGATTATATCTCATCATCCTCTGTTTTTTGTCCCGTTATCATGGAAGAATATAAATATTTATAGTGCTCATACAAATATGGATAGAGCGGAAGGCGGCACAACTGATACATTAATTAATTCAATTGGTCTTGAAAAATCTTGTAATATCGGAGATTTTACAAGGTTAGTAATATTAGATAAAGAAATTGATATAAAAGATTTTGTTAATCTTTTAAAAAAGATTTCACCAAATCTTCGCTATGTAAATAATTCTAATAAGCAAAAAATAAAACAAATAGCTTTTTGTGCAGGCAGCGGCTCTGAATTTATTCAAGAAGCTTTTGAATATGGCGCAGATGCTTTAGCTACAGGAGATTTAAAATTCCATACAGCACTTGATAGCCCTATTATTTTATTTGATTTAGGGCACTTTGAAAGTGAGATTATGGTACTTGATGTATTTGAAAAAATTCTCAATTCATCAGTTTCTATTATAAAAGCTAAAGAAAAAAGTCCGTTTATTCAAACATAAATATTGACATTAAACTTTTAGCGGTTAAAATAATAAATGTAACCAATGATATTGGGACGTCGCCAAGCGGTAAGGCACCTGGTTTTGGTCCAGGCATTCGGAGGTTCGAATCCTTCCGTCCCAGCCAATTAAAAAGAAGCTTTTAATAGCTTCTTTTTTTTATATGTTTTTATAATGTACAAATTTATTTATTTTTTCTTGTAACGATTAATAAAACTCCAAAAAGTATTAGCATGACTCCAATGCATATCCTTGTTGTAAGCTGTTCATGGAATAATAAAACTCCAAAGAATATTGCGGTCAATGGTTCTAGAGCCCCTAAAATTGCAGTTGTTGTTGAACCGACAAGTTTTATTGAAATCGTAATTGTCTCAAGTGAAATAATTGTCGGAAATATTGATAGTCCTATTGCTAAAAGCCATAAAAACGGTTTATTTAAGATTTGTAATTGTGTGCAGAATTTTAAATTTATTATATAGACTATGAGTCCAAACAGCATTACATAAAAACTCATTTTAGCTCTGTTAATGTGTTGTACTGCTTTTATATTTTTTACTCCGACAATGTATAATGCATATAATAATGCCGATAAAAAAACTATTCCGACACCATATAGATTTAAGCTTGCACCGCTTTTCCCATTGTATAAAAGAGTAATTCCTACTGAGGTTAATAATATTGAAGAAATAACGGTTTTTGTAATTTTTTCATTAAAAAATATTGCCATTATGATTGCAACTAATACAGGATAAATGAATAAAATTGTACACGCTATCCCTGCATCAATGAAGTTAAAAGCATCATATAAAGTCAAAGATGATAATGAGAAAAATATTCCGAGTATAAAAAGCGGGATAAATTCTTTTTTAGTGATGTGAAAAGACATTTTTTTCTTAAATTTTAACCATAATCCATAAATTAATACAGCCAGTGCATATCTGTAAAAAAGTACAGAATTAACACCAATACCTGCTGCAAATAAAGGCAGGGCAAATAAGGGGTTCGTACCATAACTGGCTGATGCAATAGCACCATTCAGTATGCCTTTTACACGTCTGTTCAATTAATTTAATCTCCTTTTTAAAATAATCTATATTAAAGAGTTAGAAAAATCAATAAATTATTTTATAAATCAACATCAGATTCTTTTATTGGAGCACCTACTACTCTTTCTAATTCTGCTGCATTGATGTTGTAGTTAAGAAGATTTGAATAATAATCTAATTGAGCATTTAAATAGCTGTTTTCAGCATCTTTAAATTCAATAGCATCTCCAAGTCCTACTTGGTATCTTCTGAATGCTTGGTATTGACGTTCTTTAGCTTGTTGAAGTGCTAGTTTTGATACGTCAATACTGTCATGAGAATTTAATAGGCTTATGTATGCGCTTTTAACTTCTAAGTATACGTTTTGTCTTTGTTGTTCGTAATCTGCTACGGCTTTTTTATAAGCAGCTTTAGCCTGATCTACTTGCTTTTTTAGTAACATAAGGTTTAGTGCATTATAGTTTAATTGTACACCGAATTGATAGCCGTAATCGCTGTCAATTTGTCTGCCGCCTTGATTGTATGAACCGAATGCGCTTAAATCAGGAGAAAATGCTCTTTTCGCACTTCTGATATTTAATTCTGCCGCATCCATTAATTTTTTTGATGATAAAAGTGCCGGCCTTGATTTTTCTGCAGTTTTTAAAAGGTCTTGAAAATTCACATCGTATGCTTTTGAATTCAATTTATCTTTTAATACGACATTTTCAAGTTCAGGAATACCTACGGCATTTGCAAGTTCTGCTGCTGCCAATTCCAATGTGTTTTTAGCTTTAATTAAATTAACTTTAGCATTTCCTAAGTTATATTCAGCAGTAGTTACATCGATTTTAGCTTTTCGTCCGATGTCATATTGTGCTTTTGCTTGTTTTAGTTGTAATTCAAAATCTTTTACTGTATCTTCATACACTTCTTTTTGAATTTTAGCAAATACAAGATTGTAGTATGCAACTTTTACATTGTATATTACTAGCTCGATACTTGTTTCTGCATCATATCTTGATGATTCGTAAGTCTTTTGAGCAGAATCAGCCATTGATTTGGTCTTACCAAAGTCAAATAACAATAAGTTTGCAGAAATTGTCGGCATATAATACATATTATATTTTTGCGACATCATTCTTGCATAAGAACTTGACATTGTCATAAACATATCATTTCTTGAGTAGTTTACACCTGCACTAATTGTTGGAAAATAATTTGACCATGCTTGACCTACCATTGTCTTGTAAATTTCCGCGTTACTGATTGCAGACATAATTGTAGGGTGGTGAGTTATTGCAAGTTTTATACAGTCTACAAGTGTTACTTCGCCGTTCATTTGAGAATATTCTATTTTACTGTTTATGGCTGGGAATTTGGTTTCGTACATTCCTTCAGCTTCTTTAGAAGATTCTTTTTGAGATTGTGCGTTATATTTTATTTTTTTGATTTCATGTTTTAGATTTGTTTTTTCTTTTTCAGGTTTTACAATTTCAACTTTTTCTTTTGTTTCTTTTTCTGTTTTATCTTTTTTAAACCAGCCTTTTGCAAAAGTCGGAGTGGTTGAAAGTGTAAATATTGAACATATTAAAATTACATTTAAAATCTTTTTCATTGTATTTTATATCTCCAAATCTTTTTCGCTTATTTCTTTTTTAGGGAACAGGTCTACGAATTCCTGAACGATTACATAGAATGCAGGAGTAAGTACTGCACCTAGTGTGCAGGCTGCAATCATACCGCCAAATACTGTAGAACCTACTGAAATTCTTGAATTAGCACCTGCACCTGTTGCGAATATCATCGGTAATACACCGATAATGAATGCTAATTCTGTCATCATAATCGCTCTGAATCTTAATTTTGCAGCTTTAATCGCAGCGTCTTTAACAGATAGTCCATATTTCTCGTGTTCTTCTTTAGCGAATTCTACAATTAAAATAGATTGTTTTGCTGCAAGACCTATTAATGTAATCATACCAACTTGTGAATATATATCAAATGATTGGTTAATCATCATTTGGAATATCAAAGCTCCAAGTGCTGCAATTGGTGAAATTAATAATACTGCGATAGGAATTGTATAACTTTCGTATAGTGCAACCAAGAATAAGTATACAAATACTAAAGCCATTCCGACAATCATTGCAGTCTGTCCTGATGCTTCTCTTTCTTGAGCTGAAGTACCTGACCAATCAAATGTCATATCAGAAGGTAATACTTGTTTTGCAACTTCTTCCATTGCATTCATAGCATCTCCTGAACTTTTCCCTTCAGCTTGTTGACCTTGAATTTGTACAGACTTGTATTGGTTATATCTTGTAATAGATGCTGTACCTACTGTTTGTTTTAATTTTACAATTGACAGGATTGGTACCATTACACCATTTGTATTTTTGACATAAATGCCAGATAAATCTGTTGCTTTGTTTCTGAATGTGCTTTCAGCTTGCATTTGAACTTTAAATACTCTGTCATATTTGTTGAAATCGTTTACGTAATATGTCCCGAGCATTGATGATAATGTGGAATATAACTCTTGTAAATCAACGCTTTGAGCCAATGCTTTTTCATAATCAATTTCTACAATATATTGAGGAACGTTTGCTTGGAATGATGTGAATACGTTTGATAATGTCGGGTTTTGGTTCGCAGCTGATACTAATTTACTTGCCCAGCTTTCCATATCTTGAGGTGTGTATTCCCCTTGAGATAGCATTTGGAATTCAAAACCGCCCATCATACTCATACCATTGATTGCAGGTGGTGAAAACGCTTGGATTGAAGCTTCTTTTGTATTAGCTGCAACTGTTCTGACTTTGTTTAATATCGTTGTATGAGTTAAATCTGTTTCTTCTCCTTTTATCTTTTTGTATATCCATTTGAAAGGTGTAACTTTTCTATAACTGTAATCTTTTAACTGTATAATTACGTTTGCTTGGTTTGATCCATCGCCACTGAATACTGTTAATTTTTCAGGATTAATTCCTGGAATATCTTTGATTTCATTTACAAATTTTGTTGCAACAGTCTCTGTCCTTGATAAAGAAGCACCATCTGGTAATGTAATACTTGCTATTAATACACCTTGGTCTTCATCAGGAATGAAACCTGTAGAAATTGTCTTGAAAGAAATTAATGTTAAAAGAACTATTCCTGCATAAAATATTGCAACAAGTTTTTTGTTATATACGAATTTTTTTACATATTCCATGTAAAAATCTTCGACTTTTGCAAACATTTCGTTGAATTTAACAACAAGTATAGAAGTTTTTTGACCAATTCTGTCTAGAATATGTTCAATATGTTTTAAATAAGGATATTTATTATAATCATGTTCTTTTTTCTCTTGACCTAAGAAATGAGAACACATTGCAGGTGATAATGTTAAAGCACAAAGAGCTGAAATTGCAATAGATACGGCGATACATACAGCAAATTGTTTATACATAACACCAGTCATTCCACCCATAAATATAATAGGTACAAATACTGCCATTAATACAAGGGCCATAGCGACCAATGCAAAACCTACTTCTTGCATTGTAAGTTGTGTTGCAATAATTGCAGATTTCCCTTCTTCCATATGACGTTTAACGTTTTCGATTACAACGATAGCATCATCTACAACAACACCTACTGCAAGTACTAATGCAAATAAGGATAACAGGTTAATTGTCATTCCAAATGCCTTTAATGCAAAGAATGTACCTATTAATGATACCGGGATAGTTGCACAAGGTACAAGTGTTGCCATTCCGTCACCTAAGAATAAGAAGATTATTATAATAACGATTAAACCTGTTAATAAAATCGTAAATTCAACTTCTTTCATTGATTCGTGGATAAAATCAGCATCATCTTTTACGTAAAGAATTTTTATTCCATTTGTCATTCTTGCATTTATTTCATTTACTTTAGCTTTTACAGCTTTTGATAGGTTAATTATATTAGCATCCGGAAGTTGTGAAATTACAACAACAGCTGACGGTTTGCCGTTTACAAGACCTAAGTTTGAGTAAGATTCTGCTCCGAGTTCTACTCTTGCTACATCTTTGATTTTTACGTTTGAACCGTCCATGTTTGAGCGGATAATTATATTTTCAAATTGTTTTACATCATCAAGTCTGCCTGGAGTCTTTAGAGTTATTTGCAGTGCTTGAGGATCATTTGTTGGTAACTGACCTAATGCACCTGTTGCAACTTGTGTATTTTGACTTGTGATTGCATTTTTAATTTCACTTGTCGAAACATTTAGACCTGCCATTTTTTGAGGATCAAGCCATATTCTCATAGAATAATTCCCGCCGCCGAATACACTTACATCAGCTACACCTTCGACACGTTTTAATTCATCTTTAATATATATAGAGCCGTAGTTAGTTAAATCAAGTTGTGACCAATTCCCTGATTCAGGATATAGTGTAAGAATTATCGCACCGGAACCTGAAGATCTGCTTATTGCTGTAACACCTGTTCTTTGAACTTCTTCAGGAAGTTGTGATTGAACCCTTTGAATTAAGTTTTGAACATTCATTAAGTTAATATTTTTATCAGTGCCTACTTTAAAGTATATAGTCAAACTATAACTCCCATCTGTTGATGTTGATGTCATATAAGTCATATTTTCAACACCGTTTAATTTGTTTTCCAAAACGGTTGCAACAGATGATTCAATTACCTCTGCACTTGCTCCTTGATATGTCGCAGATACTCTTACCTGAGGAGGTGTTACGTCAGGATAACTTTCTTGCTTTAAGCTTAATATTGAAATCAAACCTAAAATTACAATACATATCGATATTACCAAAGCAAAACGAGGTTTTCTTATAAAAAAGAATAACTTTTCTTTATCAAATATTTTTTTCATACACTATAATTCCTGTTATATTATTTATTATTATTGAGCTTCTTCTGTTTTTTGTACGGGTTTTAATTTTTGTCCTTCTACAGCGATGTTTTGTAGACCTGAAAGAACAATAGTATCATTAATGTTTAAACCGCTGTTTACAACCCAGTTGTTATTTATAGAATCTGATACTTTGATATTCTTTTTAACAGCTTTATTATCTTCTACTGCCCATACATAGTAACCGCTCATAGCGTCGCCTTTTGTACTAGCTTGAGGAACTGTCATATATTTAACCAATTTAGGAGCGGTAATTTTAACTTTCATATAAGCTCCCGGAACTAACCAGCCTTTTGAGTTGTCAAATGTGGCTCTTAATGTTACAGAACCTGAATTTTTATCAATTTTATTATCTACAAAATTAACTTTACCTATTTTGTCATACCAAGAGCCTCCGTCAAATTGAACTTCAACTTTTGCATCTTGGAATTTGTTACTTGCTTTTAGAAGTTTTACAAAGTCATCACTTTTTAAGCTGAATGTTACAAATACAGGATTTACGCTTGATATATTTACCAAAGATCCTGATGTAGCTGTGACATAGTTTCCTTCTGTGATATTTACTTTACCAATTCTTCCGTCAATCGGAGATTTAATTTTTGTATAGCTTAAATTTACTCTTGCTAATTCAAGTTGTTGTCTTGCTGCATCATATAGAGCTTTGTTTTGGTTCCTAGATGCAAGACTTTGGTCTACATCAGATCTGCTAATCAAATCTTCTTTTACTAGTGCATTAGCTCTGTTTAATTCTTGTTGAGCATTTTTTAATAATGCACTGTATTGATTTACATTTGCTTGAGAATTATTTACTTCAATTTGATATTCTCTAGGATCTATTTGGTATAGAACTTGGCCTTTTTTTACAAAATCGCCTTCATTAAAATATTTTTTTATTAAAAAACCTGGGACTCTTGCTACAAGATCAACTGAATATTGTGCTTCTACTCTGCCTGTAGATTCTGCTGATACATTAACACTTTCAATGTGAGGGTATCCAACTTCAACTTCTTTAGGGATAGCCATTGCTCGTCTTTGAGCTATAGCAGCTATAATTCCTGATGTTTTATTATAAACTATTGGCACGATAATGACTGCCAGAATTAGTATTCCCCATTTTTTCCTAGTCATTTGATATTTCATACTTCTCTCTCCAATTTTATAAGGTAAGCTGGTAGATTTTTCTACTTTAATCGTAATTTATTATTCTAATCCTGTCAATAAGTACATATTATAATCAATCATTTGTTGTACTTACTTGGTATTACAGGTTATTTTGATTAAGAATATTTTTTAAAGTTTCTGCAGATTTATGAAGATTTTCTATTTCATTTTTATTTAGAGATATCGGAATATGATTTTCCACCCCGTTTATCCCAACAATTGCAGGCATACTTAAGACAACATCATTTATCCCATATTCTCCTTGCATCATAGATGAAATTGGAAGAATTGATTTTTCATCTCTTATAATTGCTTCACAAATTCGTTTTACAGACATTGCAATGCCGTAATTTGTTGCTTTTTTTCTTGAAATAATTTCATAAGCGCTATTTTTTACATCTTCTGCAATTTTCTCGGTAGCTGATTTGTGATCATAGTGTCCTCTCATTTCACAGAATGTATTAAGTGGAACACCTGATATATTTGCGCTGCTCCAAGCTGCGATTTCACTATCTCCGTGCTCTCCTATAATGAAAGCATGAACGCTTCTGCTATCGATATTCAGGTGTTGGCCGATTGCGTATTTTAATCGAGCAGTATCAAGGACTGTGCCTGAACCAATTACTCTATTTTGAGGCAGACCACTCAATTTTATTGCAACATATGTCAAAATGTCTACAGGATTTGATACTATTAGTAAAATACCTTTAAAATCTCTTTTTGAGATTTCAGGGATTATTGATTGAAAAATTTTGATATTTTTTTCTACAAGATCGAGTCTTGTTTCTCCGGGTTGTTGATTTGCGCCTGCAGTTACTATTACTATTGCTGCGTTTTTAATATCATCATAGTCACCCGCATATATTTTCATTGGTCGAGCAAAAGGGATTCCATGGCTTATGTCAAGAGCTTCTCCTTCTGCGCGTTTTTTATCTGCATCAATCATAACGATTTCTGTAAATAATCCGCTTTCCATTAAGCTAAATGCTGAAGCTGAGCCTACAAATCCGCAGCCTATCATTACAACTTTTCCGTAATTTATGCAATTTGAGCATCCTGTAGAATTTTCCATAATATCCCTTTCTATTATTTTATATGATTGTAATTATATTACTACATATATAATCTATTTGTAAATCTACTAATTATTTCCTGTTTACTAATCTTTTTGAATTATTGCTATTTTGTGAAAAAATTATTATAATAATTTTATGAAGTTTGATATTGAAATATTATTGCAGGATTTAACTAAAAAATTATTTGATCAATTTAATTCTCGTATAAAGTTTGTAGGGCTTCAAGGAAGTTACAAACGCGGGGAGGCTAATGAGAACAGTGATGTTGATATTGTGATAATTTTGGATAGATTAACTTTTGATGATTTAGCTGAATATAAAAAAATTGTTCATTCAATGCCTTTTTATGAAAAGCTTTGTGGTTTTATTGCCGGAGAAAAAGAAATTTATAATTGGCCCAAACATGATTTATTCCAATTAGTTAATGATACAATCCCTTTGCATGGTAGTTTATTTCATTTTATTCCAGCATTGGAAAGAGCTGATATTTTAAATTCTATCAAGATAAATTCTGCAAATTTATATCATCAAATGTGTCATGGTTATCTTTTTGAAAATCGGGATATTGAGGTTTTGGCGCAAGGTTATAAATGTGCATTTTTTATTTTGCAGGCTATTTATTATCTTAATCATTCTGAATATATGGGGTCTAAAAAAGAGCTTTTAATGGAATTAGATGGAGAAGATAAAGAAATTCTGCTTGTGAATATTAATTGGGATTCTTTAGATATAATAGGTAATACTGATTTTTATTTTGAAAAAATTATAAATTGGGCTGGCATGCATATTTAATTTTTCAGATTTGCTATTTTGCGTGGGAGAGTTATATCTTTTTTTAGTTCATTTATAAACTCATTTGTGTATAAAAATCCGAGATGTCCTCCATTATTTAAGATTACGGTTTTTTTACCCGTGAAGAGTTTTAATTTTTTTAGTTGGCTGTGATTGACTAAGTAGTCATTTAGAGAATGATAGATTTTATAATTGTTATTATTTTGCAGATAATCAGATAATGATAGAATACTAGAATCAACTCGTAGGGATTCAATATTTTTATATGTATTTCCAAGCAAATATTTTTGGACGTAATCCTCGTAATTCATATTATAAATTTTCTCATAGATGTCAGATTTTTGATTTTTTTTAGTGTGTTCAATTGTAAATATCAAATCAGACAATTTTTGATGCATTAAAAAACTTGTAATCAAAAGACCTTCTTCTTCAGTGAAAGGAAGAGCATTAATATTGAAGTTTTTATTTCCTTCTTTTTGTGCGACTAATTGAACTACTTTCGATGCGGTTTTAGCTGCTGTGTTTTTTAAGTTATCAGTATTTCTATCCCATTTATCAATGCCTTTGTCGACTTGCTCCATTGCATATACAAGTTCAATAGGCGGGCAAATTGAAATATATTTTGTAATATTCAAAGTATTATTTCGGTATTCTTTATCAGCTACAAATAATGTCGTTAAAGCCCCAAATGATGTGCCTATTAAAATTTTTTCTTGAAATTTGCAGTTATATTTTTTTTCAAGCTGGTTAATTATTTTAGCTGTTATAAGCCTTAAATATTCAGCATCTTGAGATGGAATTCCCGGAGCATAATTATCTGGCATGCTTTTTACGAATTCCCATTGAAAGTGACTCCCTTGAATGATAACTGAATATCCTGCATCATAAAATAATTTTGCAAATACTACAGAATGCTCTGATACTATTCCTTCGCCAATTGACGGATAGATTATTGCAAGGGGAGAATTTTTATCTTTTTGCAGTATATATTTAAACTTATAATTTTCTTTTTCAGGTGTAATATTCACGGAAGAAGTTTTTATTTTTTTAGAAAAACATCTATTCCAAATTGACATTTCATTCCAAATGGATTTGTCCTTTTCGGGAATATCAAATAAAGCTGTTCTCATAGAATCAACAACAGGATTTTGAGGATTATAGTCCAATAATAGCATATCTGCCATTAATTGCGAGTTTTCAAGGTTATAACTTTTTAATATAATATTATCGATATTTGTTCCGCCTTTTAAAATATCAGTAATGGTTAGTTTTTCTTCGTTATTTATTTCGTTTTTGTTTTGCTCTTTAAGAGCAAGATTGTTTTCATTATTATTAATTTTGTTATTTGCAATTTCTTCTTGTGCAGTTTCAAATCCTTTTGTTAAAATATCCTTTCTGTCAAAGTTATTTGATTTAATATAATTTTCAATTCCATACATTTTTTTTGTAATATCGTATGGATCTGCATATGTGGATTCTAACATTTTGATAAGAGGCTGCATTCCACTTGTTCTGTTGACGGTTAAACCAGCTTTTACCATCGCTAATACAGGTGTTCCTACATATGTTGTCGGATTTAGTGATGTATCAAGTAGTTTTCCTGCAATTCCTCTTGCTGTTGTGCCGTTCATTACAGGCAGTACAATGTATGAGCCTGAATTGCATTTGCATTTTGAAAGTGCTTGTTCCATATCCTCATTTATAGGTTCAATTTTTAAAATACTTTTAGCAGGGTCAAATAACCCGCCTATCCCAAGGGTTGTGTTTGTGAGAAATCTTACTGTTTCACTTTTTGAAGTTTTAAAATCTTTTTGGATAAGACTGCTGACTAATCTTTTTGGATATTCTATATTTTGGTATGCGCTTTGAATTCTTTCAATTCCATATTCCGGCAAAATTGAACACCAAAGGATATGTACTGGTCTTATTGCATATTTGTTTAGTCCTAGATTGAATGCAAAAACTTTTCTGTTAAATTTTTCATACTTATCAGGCCCTAAATAAATATATGAATAATCAGGAATTTTTCCTTGTTGTTTAATTAGTTCATCACAATAAGATATGTTTATTGCAATTGATAAAAATATTAGAGATATTAAAAATTTTTTTAACATTATTGTCCTAACTTGTTTTTCTGATTGACTTTAATATTATTGTGTTTTGTTGATTAACAAATGGCATTACTCGTCAGGGTATTTTTTGTGATATTATTTTTGCAAATAAGGAGAATCTATTAATGAGTGAAAAAGAAAAAATGCTAAGTGGACAATTATATGATGCAAATTATGATAAAGAGTTAGCTGATGAGAGAATGCATTGTAAATGCCTATGTCATAAGTATAATAATTTATCCCCTGATAATGTAGAAGAAAGAAAATCTTTATTAAGGCAAATATTAGGAAAAACAGGTGAAAATTTTTGGATTGAGCCTGATTTTAGATGTGATTACGGATATAATATTGAACTTGGTGAAAATTTTTATTCCAATCACAATTGTGTAATTTTAGATCCTGCAAAAGTTAAATTTGGGGATAATGTATTTATTGGCCCAAATTGCGGATTTTATACAGCAGGACACCCATTAGATGTAAAAACAAGAAATGCAGGAATTGAATATGCTTATCCGATAACAGTAGGTAATAATGTTTGGATTGGCGGGAATGTATGTGTAATGCCCGGTGTTACAATTGGTGATAATGTTGTAATAGGTGCAGGCAGTGTTGTGACAAAAGATATCCCATCAAATGTCGTTGCAGTCGGTAATCCTTGTAAAGTTTTGAAAAATATTGTATAATCAGTAAAGAATAAATGTGAAAGGAATATTAGATGAAAAAGCTTAAATTACTTTCAAAATTCGGGGGGGGGGCGATTTAGAGCTCACTTACCAAGGATTTCGAGATGGTTGTCATTCTGAAGGAATATACCCGAAAGAATCCAGCCTATTATTAAACAAAAAAGTTGGATTGCTTCGACATAAGATTCGCAGTGATAAATTTGGATTTACATTAGCAGAGGTCTTAATAACATTAGGAATAATTGGTATAGTTGCAGCAATGACTTTACCAAGTTTGATAAATCATTATAGGGATAGGCAAATTCTTTCACAGTTTAATGCAGCTGTATCTATTTTTTCAAATGGTTTTACACAAATGGCAAATGATAATGGTGGTGATTTAAGAAATTTATATGGCCCTTGGAATGACTTTCGTCATTTAGGTCAAGATTTTTATGCCAAATATTTTAAGTTATTAAAAATGTGTATCCCATATGGTTCATATAAAGAATGTGTTCCTTATACATTTTATGCTTTGGATAAAAAAACTGAGATACAAGAAGGGGTATGTGGTACATATTCTCATGTTGGAATTCTTGAAAACGGTATGATATTTTGTTTAAGTATGCCAGGAGTTGGAAATGAATTTGCATTATCTGTAGATTTAAATGGCGCAAAGGGCCCAAATACTATGGGATATGATGTTTTTAAGTTTTTTATTACGGATGCAGGAATCGTTCATCCTAGAAACTTTCCTGATGGAGGAGTTTGTGAACTAAGATTTAAAGATAATCCTTATAATGGATATAAGTGTGCAGAGTGGATACAAAAATTCCAAAATGTAGATTATTTGCATTATGATAAACTTAATTGGGCATCAGGTGCGCATGAGTAAAGAATAATATTTTACAAAAAGGCTTTCATAATTTTATGAAAGCCTTCCAATAATTGTTATTTTTAGAAAATTTTTCTTCTATAATCCTAAAGCATATTTGTTGCTTATAGAAACCATATCCATTGCGTTAAAAATATTTTGTTGTGTGCTTTGAACAGAGTCTACTCTATCAGAAAGACTTGCCAATTGCGACTGGTATCCTTGGGCAGCTGATATTTTAGATTGATCCCCTGAATTCAGCATAACCTGAATTTCAGCAGAAATATTATCTATAATATCATCTAAGCTGTCATTGGATGATACGCTTACTCCAACTGTGGATGCAAGACTTTTTGCTTCTGATAAAAGTTCTTGTTCGGATGAATTACCTCCTCCTTGTTGTTGTCCTGAATTTTGTTGCTGTTTTGTAGCTTCAGCTTGAGCTATTAAACTTTGTGCTTGTGCTTCTGATGTGACTGTTGTCGGATCAATGCCTAATGCTTCCAGTTTTAATTTAGTAGATGAACTAAGTTCCTCTGTTTTGTAAGTTGATACCAACGCAGCTTGTGCACTACTGATTGAACTGATAGATGACATACCCACATCCTTTCAATATTCTTACTTTCTACTTTGTTTAATGACTTTTTTCTTAAAGTCAATATTTTTTCCAAAATTACTGACGGATTTTTCGTTTTAATCTTTATAAAATCGATTGATATTTTTACATTTCTTAAATAAAAATTGCAGTGTATTCGTTAAAAATAGTAAAAATAGTATGTTTATGGTAAACTTTTATTGGAGTTATATTATGAAAAAGTTACTTATATTGGGTTCTATATTGTTAATGATGTCTTCTGGTGCTTATGCCGCAGGAAAATATGTTAAGATTGTTCCTGAATTTTTGCAGCCGATGCAGACAGAAAGTTATGAAAAAGTTAATGAAACTCTTGCTGTAATTTTTAGCAAGATTAGACCGGTTATTAATACTGAAAAATATCCGAAATATTATCATGATTTTACTTTAGTAAAAGATGATGGTACACAAAATAAAGCTTATCATTATGTGAAGAACGGAAATGCAGAATTAATATATAATACTGATACAAATGAATTAAAGTATGTATCTTTTAGACGTCCGGAACTTATGAAATGCAGGATTTTATACGATTATCCGTCAGGAAATTTGCATGCAGTACAAGTTTTTGTATCAGATAAAGAATCTTATGTATTCAGTTCTGACGGTAAATATATTGATTACACACCTTATGTAAAGGAAGTAAAAGAAAAAGTTGTAAAAAATTGGAAAGTACCACCAAGAAAACAAATTGATATTTTGGCTAAAGGGCAAAAAGATTTGTTAGTGCAAATGGCATTAACTCTTAATAAAGACGGCTCTGTTAAAAAATGCAAAATCTTAAAATCATCAAAAATAAAAGCTCTTGATGATAATGCAGGTGCTGCAATTAAAGCTGCAGCTCCATTTAACCCGTTCCCAAAATATTTCTTTAATGATGAAATTGTGATTATTTTGAATTTTAATTTTAGTTTATAGTGATTTCATAATTGCCATTATTAATTTTAAAATTCATTCTAATTGTTTCACCATTGTATTCATCCGGTGGTGGGTTAAATTTTGGTACGCTCATCAACATGAAGTACACGGTATCATTAAGCCCTTTATTAGAAGATTCTTTCGTAAATTTTCGGTTTGTTAGTTTTCCTGTTTTATCTACCGAAAATTGAATAGAACATTCTCCAGAGCCTTGAATACTTCCGACTGCAAATTTAGAAAATAAAGCAGCACGCAAAAGATTTTTATATCTTAACATCTCAGGACTATTAGGGTTATATGTAGGTTTTTGTGTCTTTGGGGCTGTTTCTTTTTGAGGGGTAACTTGTTTTAAATTCTTTGTGTCTGATTTACTTTGAGTTTTTAGGCGCCTGGCATAGTCAACAGGCGTTGACGTTAACGGAATTGAATTTTTACTGTTAACTTCCGACTGTTGCCCTTGTGCTTTGGGTTGATATATTGGTGTATCATCCCATATTCTGTCTATGTTAGGTATTGTTTTATTAATATTAGTCTTAGTTTTTGTTTGTGTTGTTTTTTGTTTTTTTGCAGGAGTGTTCCCTATAGGTATTGACCAAATTATAATTGATAAAATTATACACAATGCAAAAAATATTCTTGATACAAGTTCAGACTTTTGATCAAGTGTTAGTGGTGTTTTTTCTTTTCCTTTTTTTACGGGTATTTTATCTTCTATATAATCGAATGTATTATTCCCGCAATCGCAGTATTCAACTTTTTCTTTGTATTCAGCTTTGCATTCTCTACATCTATACATAACAAAATTATCCTATCATAAATAAACTCAATTTATAAATTCCAAAAAATATTATTGCAATAATCAACATTATAATTATAATTGCAGTTTGTTTTATTATCTCAAACTCTTTTTTTGCTTGAATATATTTAAAGATAAATGGAATTTCTATTAATACCCAAAGTGTTATTAAAATAATTTTAAGCATTTATTTACTCCTTTTGAATATAATTTTCTCAAGCATAATTGTTTTGTGCATTTGAGGTTTCATACTTGCAGTAATTGTTGTTACTATTGCAAGAAGTATTAAAATTATGATTGTAATTATTGCAATTTTAATCGCATTCATTAATATGTTACCCTTTCATAATCTGAAAAATTATTAGGTGTAGAATATCTTTCTTCCAGTCCAATGAAGAAATATCCTTGCACAACTGTTGATTTTCTTTGCGTTCCTTTTGGAAAGTTTAAAATTGGTTGATTTTGTAATTTTGTGATTGCAGCTTTTACATTGTTTCTTGCAACGTCCATATAATTCGGATTTGAACAGTCTACTTTTATATTGGAAACATTCCCGAATTTATCGACAACAAAATTAAAAGTAAACATTGTGCCCAAAGGTGCATATTCAATATTTGAATTCATCATTATTTGGTTTTGTACATTACTTCTCCATTTGTTCCAAGCAATAATTTCTTCCTGTTCTGTCATGTAAGGATTTTTGAAATTGCTGTTTTGAGAAGAAGAATTTGTCTGTTGAGGTTGATTTGTTTGTGTATTTTTTTCTACTTCTTTTAAAAGTTGTTGAAGAAGTTCAATTTGTGATTGGTCTATTTGAGAATTTGTATTATATGTTATATCTTTTTCATTTTGCACAGGTTTTATATTATCTGTTGCAATATATTTGGTTTGATTTGGTAGTGTTTGTTGTATTTGATTATTTACTTCTGTTTGTTTTGGTACTGTTTGTATTGTTTTAGTACTTATTTGGGTATTTTGATCCGGTAAGTTGTCGCTAATTCTTGTCAGCTTAAAATTTTCATCTTCAATAATCAGCGGATGATGCATTTCTGGATGAAATTTAAGTGTTAATATTGTCGTGATAATAAATGAAATTATTACAAATACTTTTAAAAAATCCATAATTAATCTTTATCAACTTTAGCTAACAATTCATCACAAGCGTAGATATCGAATTTCGTTTGACTAAGCATAAGGGTTTCAGCAATTAACAGAGCTGTCGGTACAAGTGCTGCAACTAAACTTAAGAATAACCCCTGCATATCCCCGCCTATTTCTGTCATAAAATATGATACGTTCATTGAAAATTCAATGAATATAATTGCACAAGCGATTGCAAGAGATCTGTTTTTTTCTGAATTCAATCTTCTTACGCCTTCTAAGCCGTATATTGTGACTCCGTGGTGCTGGTAATCCGAAAATCCGTCTTGTTTAATTACTTGTGAGCCTTGAATTTTTTTAGTACAGAAAAATGCATTTACAAAAGAGAAAAATGCAAAAATAATTAAAAATGTTGCGAGAGTTAAAAATACAGGGCTTATTCTCAAACCTGATATTCTAACCCATCCAGCAGCTTCAGGAAAGCACATCGCAAGAGTATTTGATACACCATAAGCCAAAAACGGTGCTGTCAAAATACCTACAACGGTTTCACCTACTGATTTTAATTGAAGATTAAACATTTTATCTCTGATATATTGAAGCTTAGAATTACTTAAACTGTTAATATATCTTTCAATCCATTGTCTATAAGATTTTATGACACTTTCAAAATCTTCTCTGTATTCATATTTATCAAGAGTCATAGTCCATTCAACGCCATTACATTTGAAATATCCGCAGCTTATTGCAAGAACTGCCATTATGCCTGAGAAAAAGAATGAAATAAAAATTGCAAATGTCATAAAGTCATTCAAATTCATATAATAAATAAGGTTTACGACATAAATTCCAAGCACAAATATTAATGAGAAAATCAACATAAAACTTTGTCCGAGTTTTGCTGATTTAGACATTTCTTTTTGGATATTACTTTGCAGGTATAGATATATTCCTTGTTTTAAAAGTAAGCATATACCATAAATTAAAATTGTATATACGCCCCAAACTTTTATGTTAGTAGGCATATGCAAAAAGTTAGCACTTTCTTTAATTTCAAGTCCCATAAGGTAATTTGATACCCCAAATGCACAGACCATAGAACTTAAAAACATTGCTATATGTAAGAATATACTTGTTTTAGAATTTGTAGATAATTTTTGTTTTAAATCATTAATATGGAAAGCTACTTGTTTGATGATTGCAACTCTAGCATCTTCCAAATCTTCTTTTTGTTTCTCAAGTTTGACTTTAGTTACTGCGTTGACATCTTTGCCATACAAGCCTTTTATGTCTTCTTCAGTTAGGTCTTCTTTACCGATTGAAGTAACAGTTTTTGTATGATTTACAGGTGCCTCTGCTATAATTTTTACACCTAAAAATTCATTTGAATCTGCAAACATAATTTTGCATACGTTTCCTGTTTCAACTTTTTTTATCGGTTGCCCTTTGAATAGGACTTTGTCACTTTTGAAAGTGTTTATGATAATACATTTATTTTCTGATGATTTGTATTCTAATGTTAGTAAAATGTCATATCCTGTATGTAAAATGACATCGCAATTTGGATTTGTACCGACATTTATTACATCTTTATTAAATACTTTTTCACCTTTTGAAGTTGATATTACTAAAGCCATTAATTATCCTCTTTATTATCTTCCTAATGCATGAAGAAATCTTCTTATTGATTTATCAATATTTTGCTTTGGAGCTACTATCAAATGATTTTCACCTAAAACAGGTGTAAGTTTTTCTTTTACTAAATCAAGTTTAGCAGGGTGTGCATCTAAAAACATCATTGAAATATCTGGTGCATATTTTTTTACGTTTTGAACATTTTTAGGCAAAGTATCCCAATTAATTTGTTTTTCAATTGCTCCTTCATTTTCAAGATCGCCAATTACAACTACTGCAGGAACATAGCCATTCTTTTTCATTGTAAGAGCGTGAGAAAAAGCTTTTTTTAATCCAATACCATATGCTGTGCCATAATCTTTTTCATCATATTTTGTGAAAGCATCCATTGATTTTGTAATAGTGCTTCCATTCATAGGACTTCCTTCATAAATCAGGTATGCATCTTCAGAAACTCGTAAAATTTTAATTTGGTCTTCAGGATCTAAAAGGTTACAAATTTGTCTTAAAGTTTTTTTCTGATCGGGTAAATATTTTTGGTTTGATGCAGATGAATCTACAACAAAAATAACTGCTGCAGGGTGAAAATCATCAACTTTAATCTGTTTTAATCCTGCCAAGATAAATTTTAATGCAACTGACAGTACGAGTATTAATAATCCTAATGTAACCAATCTTTTATTTAATTTCATATTATTATCCGATAATAAAAAATATTTGCTAAGAATAATATACCATATTTTTATGATTACTGCAATGATTTATTATAAGGAATTGTATTTAGCGGTTGGCTTAGTTTTAATTCAATAGTAGTTCCGTCAGGGATATCAACATCTTTTCCCCGTTGTAATGCGCCTCTGATGCCGCCGCCTGCAGCTCCAAGCCCGCCGTATATTAACATGTTTCTACCCCAATCATCGCCACCGCCTATTGCTGTGAATATCGTTCCGATAACCATAGTGCCTAGTGCTCCGATTAGGATATTTTTTGACATTTTTTTAGCTCGTTCATTTTTTTCTTCTATATAAATTTTTTCTGTAGAAATTTCAAGGATATTCCCATCAGGGGTGATAATTTGATTGAATTTAATTTCTAAAGCTCCGCTTCCATATGCGTATCCTGCATTTTTTGCATAAGTTGCATTGCCATATACAAGACTGCCTGCTGGGGCAATAAGTGAGCCGTTATATATAAAATCTTTTGTTAGTGATGCAATAAGTTTGTCATTTTTCTCAAGGCTTCCTGAGTTAATTCCTGAATCAAATGTTATGTAAAAAGTTGTTCCTTCTGGAATTTCGATTACAGAACCTGTGAGAGTTTTATTTGGTTTTGTTATGGTTTCAAGATTAATTGGAGTTTCTTGTTTTAATTTTATGGGGGTGTAATTAGTTCTTTCTAAATTGTTGTTTTTAATTTCTTTTTTATTTCTTTTTTTCGAAAAATCAGTGTTATTAAAATTAGTTTGTTGAAATCTTTGTTTGTCAAATTCTGCTTGAGCCTCGTCTGAAAAATCATACTCAGCAAATGCAGGAAGAAAGATAAATTGAAAGCATAAAAATATAATTAAAAACTTTTTCATTATTCATATATTATAATAGATTGTTGAATTATTACAACATCTTTGTTATAATTTGTCATACAAGAGAGGGGAATTATGGAAAAAATATTGGAATTATTAGCTGTTGTAATCAGTGCATATATAATCGGTTCTATACCTACAGGGTATATTATTGTAAAAGCTTTTACAGGTGAAGATATTAGAACTATAGGCTCAGGTTCTACCGGTGCTACTAATGTAAAAAGAGTTATGGGTAAAAAATGGTTTTTTATAACTCTTTTATTAGATGCCTTTAAAGGTGCTTTGCCTGTTGTATTGGCAGCAATGTTTGCAAAATCTTTCACAGGGATAGGGCTGTTGCCTGTCTTGGCTGCTATTGCCGTAATTCTAGGACACAGTAAATCAATATTTTTAAAATTTACAGGCGGTAAATCTGTAGCATCAGGAGTTGGAACTATTTTGGCTCTAAATTGGCAGGTTGGATTAATTATTGCAGCGATATGGGCAGTAATTACATTTTTCTCAAGATATGTATCTGTCGGATCTATTATAGCTTTAGCTCTTTCTCCATTTATAATGTGGGCATTTAAAGCTCCAATTGCTTATGTAGGCTATTGCACATTAGGAGCTTTGTATATAATATGGCTTCATCGTTCAAATATTCAAAGACTTATCAAAGGTGAAGAAAATAAGGTTAGATAAATGGATTTTACTTTTTTATTAATAGGTTTAGGAATAATAATTGTTCTTTTTATAATCGGAAAGATTTTTGCAATTTTAACAAAAATCTTTTTGATTATAATTCTTGTAGCAGCTGTTGCTGTCGGTTTTTTCTTTTGGCAGAATAACAATAAAGAGATTAATCCTCAAAAAACAAGTTATATTACTTCTTCTTTGTTTTATCTTTAATGTAATTGATTAAAAGGCTTATTCCTAATCCTATAGTTGCACCACCTAGCGTTTTTAGGGTGATTTTTAAAGGTGCTTGATTTGTTATTGTGCTAATTTCTTGTTTAAATTCTTACTTAGTATCTTTTATTAATGTTTTTACATTTTTATAGAAATTATCAATGCTTTGTTGTTCTAAATTATTGAAGTATTCTCCAAAATTTTTAGATTTTTCTAGTTGTTGATTAAAATAATTTTTTTCTTTTTCTAAGTAATCGTTATCATAAAAAACAGTTTTCATGAACTTTTTAAAAAATTGTTTTTTATTTGATAGCTCTTGTCTGGTATCGTATGCTTCTTTTGCCCCCAAAGCTATTCCGCCTGCAGATGCAAGGATTATATTTTGTTTAAGATTGTATTTATTGTCTGAAGAACTAATTTTTTGAATCATTATATTAGCCTTTTATTATTTTTGTAAGTTTTGAATTATTTGTAAAATTAATATCTTGTTTTTTAGTTTCTTGTTTATTATCTATTGCTGTTTCAGTATTTTTATGTGTGACTTCGTAAGATTTTATTGATCGTTTACCTGTTAGACGTTTCATAAAGTCATAGTATTTTCTTGTGAAACCTGTTGCTTTGTCTTGTTTTTCTTCTAGAGCGATTAATTGATCTCTTGAGTGAGTTCCCACTGCAACACCTACTGATTTTCTTGTCAGCCATTCACCTATTGTTGTGTTAGTGAATGTAATCCAGCTCATTCCGAATAATGATTGGTGATATTGTTTGCTGAATGTGCTGTTGAATAAGTCAATTAATAATGTTTGATAGAATAATCTTGAACCTTCTTGTACAAATCTTTCTTTGAATTTAGTTTTTGCTCCTTCTACATCATTACCGTTTGATTTCAACATTACCATGTTGTAGTTATCTGTCATAAGGAACCAGATAGTAGCTGCTAGGGCTGCTGTTTTTGCAAGGTTTGATAATTCACTGTTAGATACGTTAGACATTGTATCAACGTTAAATGATTTTAGGATATTGTCTTTTACATAATCTTGGAATTCTTTTGGTGATAAGTTCTTTTTAGCTGCTTGATGTCCAATGTTTTCAATACTTTTTGCAAGAGATGATACATTTGAAATTCTTCTTAGTAATTCTTCTTGATCGGCTGATAATTTTGTATTTTTTGCAATTTTGCCGCTTGAAACATTTTGTATAAATTCTTCAAGAGCTTTTGAGTCTGTAACATTTTTTTCTTTTGCATAATTTTTTACAATTGTGCTAAGAGTATTTTTATCTTTTATATCTAATTTTAAGAAACTTGATTTTTTGCTTAGTGATTTGATGGCGTCATCAATTACAGTGTATGGTAATGTACCGTATTTCCATACAAATTTGAATGGAGCTAAGAAGAAGTTTACGAATGGTTTAATTTTTTTATCTTTTGCTCCAAGACTTATTGTTCCATCAGGGTTTGTTGAAGTTTTTGCAATTTTTCTATATTCTTCTGCTAAATTATTGAAGCCGTTTTTATCAAGGACTTTAGTAATTTCGCTGAATTTTTCTTTTGAAATTCTGTAATCCTTAATTTGAGTTAAGTCATTATAATGTTTTTTAAAGTATCCTGAGAATGATTTCCAAGCATTATCTATTGATGAAACTTTTCTAAGTCCTTTTACTGCAAATCCTCCTCCGATAATTACGCCTACTGCTTTAAGTACTGTATTTAATGAAAGTAGAGGTTTTTGTTGTTTTTCTTTATCTTCTTTATTATTTGATGCTTTGAATGACAGATCAGGTTTAATATTAGCTTCAGGAGCGTGATTTTTCTCATTTTCAGCTCTTGCTTCTTCAGGTGTTAATCTTGTGATATGTTTTCCGTTGATTACACGAGAGAATGCTTCGGTTGTAAGAGTTGTTAGTGCTGTCATCAACATAATACCCATTTTTGAATTGTTGATGTATTTATTTAGAGCTCCTAATGTTACAAGTGTGATGTATGCATTGAAACCTATTCTTGCCATTTCTTGTTTAAATCTTACTTTTTGTTCATGAGATGCTTCTTTTTTATCGTCATCCATCATTCTTGATAAGTTATAAGCATCGTTAGCTAGGAATATTGCAGGTGGAAGTCCTGATACTATACGATTTAATGATCTTTCATGTTTCGTATCATAGTTTCCTGTTTTGGGGTCAAACATTTTTACTGATTGTCTAAATACTTTTGATGAAATTTCTGCATCAGGTTTTTCTTTCAAATCTTTCATTGTTTCAAACAATCCGCGTAAAGAATTTACTTTCGCATCTACTTTTGATCTTTGTCTTATTGATTTGAAAAATGGTTGTTTTAGAGTTTTTTCTGACCAACCCTTAAGAGGTTTTATTTTTCCTGCTAATGTCACAATCCCGTTTAGAATGTCTGCAGGTAGTATTTTTACAGGATAAATTAAGCCGTCCCAAATAAGTTGAGGAATAGTTTTTTTATTGAAAGTGATTTTATCTCCTTTAATTTCAACCATTTTCTTTGTAAGCTCAGAATCTCTGACACTTTCAAATAATTCTTGTCCGATTGAAGATTGAAGCTTTTCACCGTTTTTACCAGTTTTTTCTATTCCTGTATATTTTTTCGCAAATTGCAAGAATTCGTTAATACTATATTCTCCAGCTTTTTTATAACTTGGAGCAAATCTTAAAGCTAATCCTGTAGCCAGTAATGCTCCTACCGTATAAAGAAGAGGTTTCATTTTGTCATCTTTTTGAGGTTGTTTTTTGTCCCCATTAAAAGAAAGACCTTTAAAAGATAAATCGTTTGAAATACTTTTTAAAGGTCTCTCGTTTATTAAATTTTTTGAAGACATGAACTCGGAAGAAAGAGGAACATGTTTGGGAGATAATTCTCCTGCTGACTTTTGTCGTTGTTTCACTGTGTCGTAGTTCGTTAATCTTCCTATAATCATTTGTCTTTTTCCTTCCCGTCATGTATTTTTAACTGAACATGTTTTTTTGACAAGTGGCAGTATATACAAAATTTACAGTATTTAACATATATTTTTATAAATGCTGTAATACTGATAAAATCAGACTTTTAAACTTTATTTTAGCAGAGTTTGCAGATTCAATAACTTCTTCATGAGATAGTTTCCCGCTTGTTTCAGAACTTGCTGTATTTGTGATACAACTTATACCTAAGATGTTAAGTCCGCAATAGTTCCCAACTATAGCTTCTGGGACAGTCGACATTCCAACAGCATCTCCGCCAAGTTTTCTAATCATTTTTATTTCTGCGGGTGTCTCATATGAAGGACCGGAATTTGCCCAATATACACCTTTTTTTATATCTATACCTAAATCATCAGCACATTTTTCTGCTATTTTGATTAATGATTTTTTATAAACTTCTGTCATATCAGGGAAACGTTCTCCTAATTTTTCATCATTCGGACCTATAAGAGGATTTGAACCCATATGATTTATATGATCAGTTATTAACATTAGATCTGCAGGTCTGTATTCTTCGTTTACGGCTCCTGCTGCGTTTGTAAGGATTAGAGTTTTTATCCCAAGAGCTTTCATAACTTTGATAGGATAAGTTATTTCTTGCATTGTATGACCTTCATAAAAATGGTTGCGTCCTTGCATCATTAAAACTTTTTTGCCTTTGATTTCTGCAAAAACCAATCTGCCTTTGTGTCCTTGTACTGTTGATTTGATAAAATCGGGAATTTCATTATATGGAATAGCATAATCACAGTATTCATCTGCTAATTCTCCAAGTCCGGAGCCTAGAATAATAGCAATTTCCGGTTTAAAATCATTCGTTTTTTCCCTTATAAATTCAATAGTATTTTGCATATATAAACTCCTTTTCCCCATTAAAAAAGTTAGAGGTTACTCTAACTTTTTTATAAAACTTTATCCATTTATCAGATGAAATTAGCCTACTAAACGGTCATCATCTGCTTCTGCAGCTTTAACCATAATGGCATGTTCCACAGGATTTTCTTTTTTATAAGTTGTGTCAAAATTTTCTTCAAAATTGAAATCGTCATGAGCTTTTTTTGCTTGATTTTCATCTACAAGTTTTTTTGCAAGCTCTGCAATTTCATATACTAATTGATATCTGTTGTCGGTATTTTCGTTTAAATCCCATGCAACTCTTATTATTTGATCCATCATAAGTTAAAACCTCACTTTTTGTTTAATATATATATTTAATACTATAATACAAAAAAAAATTTGGCAAGTGGCAAAAATTTCTGAATTGTTGTATAATTGACTTATGAAAATTTTTGACGGAATTCACAAATATATTTTAATAGAATTCGTTATTTGGTTTTTCATTTTGTGTGTCGCTGTTGCAGGTATCAAAATTCACCATTATCACAAGGAAAAAGAACTTGTAACTTATCAGATTTTTATGCCCGATGTAGATGGATTGATTGTAGGCTCCCCTGTAAAATTTATGGGGGTACAAGTTGGGTATGTCGAAAAAGTAAAAATTGTATCTAATGAGGTATATTTGAAAATTGTTATAACAGACAAAGATGTTGAATTACCTAAGGGATCTATAGCTACTGTTGAATTTAACGGGATGGGAGGGTCTAAATCTTTAGAAATCTATCCACCTACAGATGAGAGTATTACTGCTAATAAATTAATTGTTGTACAATCTCCTAAAAGACTTCATGATTCTTTAGGTTTATTAAATGATATGTTTGATAAAATTGGTTCTATATCAACAAGGCTTTCATTTTTTGCCAAAGAAACCGGTGCTGTTGAAATGGGAAAGGGTGTTAATATAGGAGAAATCCAAAGTAATATGGGTATTTTAGATAAATGGATAAAAGAGTTTTCAAGCTTTAAAAAAGAAGGGGTAAAAGATGAACAAAGAAAAAGTCAGAATAATTAATAATCCTGTTGTTTTGTTGAATTTATGTACTATGCGTGATAAAAACACAGATAGTCAGGGGGTAAGAATTGCAACAAGAAAAATTACAAGATGTCTTTTATATGAGGCTGCAAAAAATTTACCATTAGTTGATACTCAGGTGACTACTCCATTAACGACTTTTACAACAAAGACTGTTGACCCTAATATCAATTTAATTATTTCTCCAATTTTGCGTGCGGGGCTTATTTTTACGGATGAAGCTATTGATATTTTGCCACAGGCTTGTATAAGGCATATAGGGATGTACAGAGATGAAAAGACTTTAAAACCTATATGGTATTATAACAAAGTTCCAATGGAAGCTCCTAATCCTGAAAAATTTTATATTTATATAACAGACCCTATGTTAGCTACGGGAAATTCTTTGCTTGAAGCTATAAAGTTGTATGCAGATAAAGGAATTCCGATTGATAATATAAAAGTTATTTGTATTATTGCTGCTCCTCAGGGTATTGAAAATATCCAAAAACATTATCCGAATATTGAAATTATAACAGCTGCAGTTGATGAATGTTTGAACGAAAAAGGTTATATAGTTCCAGGTATGGGTGATGCCGGAGATAGAATTTTTAATACTTAATTTTAATTGTAAATAAATATAAACGGAAATAACGGTATTTTTAAAGAATATTTTTTAATATACCGTTATTTTTTTTGTGTGTAAGAAATAGGAATATAATTATATGGATTTTCAAATTACGAGTTTGAGTTCAAATTCAGGTTCTGCAGAGCCTAAAAATGATATTGAAAAATTAAAAAAGGAAGCAAGAGCTAAAGGTGAATATATTGTTACGGTAAGTGGCAATGAAAAAGGGCTTACTGCTATCGCTCGTAAATTTAATATGTCTTTATCTGATTTTAAAAAGCTTACAGGACTTACAAAAGATTTTCTTTCTAAAGAGCAGGTGATAAAAAATGTTCCGCATGAAAAAATTCCTGATGGTAAAGATTTGAAATATTTGGCAGAAAAAAACGGAATGACATTGGATGAATTGTTAGCATTAAATAGTTTACCTAAAAATTATAAGCCTTCAAAAGGAGAGGTTTTCTATATTTTTCCAAAAGATACAGTGAGAAAAATTTCTCCTAAAAAAACACCAGTAGATAAGAGCTCAAAACAAGTAAAAAACACTCAGGTGCAAAAGGTTATAAAAAAAACAGTTCCTTCTGCAAAGCCAAATGAGATTGCAAAACAAATTCTGGATGCTGTATCCTCAAATTTTGGAGCTGTAGGTAAAGAAGATTTTACAAAGGCGTTTTTAAAAATTAATGATAAAAATGTAAAACAAGTAATTCAGGCTTATAATGAATTACCGGATAATGACGAATCACTGATAAATGCAATATCTTCAGAGGTATGGAGCTCAAAAGATTTAAGAAAAGATGCAATAATGAATATCTACGACAATTTAGCCAGACAGACTAAAACAGTAAATGCAGTAAGAAGACAAGAGTTTAAAGCGGAATTAGATAGTCAGTTTGGAAAAATTATCGGTATGGTAAATACTGAAAAGTTAGATTCTATGATTAATGATATGATTAATCCCAAAAGAGAAAATAATTATTCAAACAATAAATCAAAGTCTTATCCTTCTGAATTGTTAAAAAGTTCAAATGGTGGCAACAGTAATGATATTACAAGTTCTACTCTGACAAATATTAAAGATAGCAGTGGGAATTATGTTACTGCCGGAACATTAAAAAAATGGGCTATAAGCAGCGGTAAAAATGATAAAGGTTTTAGCAAAGTTGAAAATCCTTATATAGTAAGACCTTTGCCAAATTATAATACTGAAACTAAAAAAATTGAGGCTTTGACGGAACTAAGAGAGCCTACTAATAATGGTGATTTAAATGGTAAGGTTATCATTCTAAATTCAGGACATGGCGGATATCAGCAAAATAACGGATATTTTGATCCTGGGACTGTGCTTTCTGTAAAAAATGCAGAAGGTAAAGAAATGCCTATTGAGGAATGGCGTGTAGCTCAAAATTTTGTAGATAGCTTATCAGATGAATTAAGAAGCAGAGGAGCAAATGTTATTTTTGTGTCAGGTGCTGTTAAAAATGGCGGAATGGCAAAACAACATTATCTGGAAAATTTGATTGCAGGTAATAAAGGTTCAGATGAGATGAGAGAATTAATTAGTGATACTGATAAATCAGATATGCTGTTCCTTTCTGTACATGTCGAATCAGCAAAGGAAAGACCGAATGCCAGAATGTGTACGGTAAGATATACAAAAGATATTGATAAAAAGTTGTCAGAAAATATAAGCAAGCACTTGAAAAAAGGTTTTATGGCTCTGACGCCTGATGTCACACATGATAATTTGTATGTAAATAATGCAACAAAAGGAGTTAGAGCATCATTATTAGAAATTGGTAATATCGCAAACAGTCATATTACAAATTCTCTGTTATCAAGTTACGATCAGAAAAAATATATGAAATGCGTAGCCGATGCAATTGAAGATACTATTAATAATTAAGGTAATTAAAAATGTTTGGATTTAGTTTATTAAATTTTATTGCTGATTTTTTCGGATTTTCATCCGATAAGAAAATTGAACAGAAAAGTTATAATAATAAGCAACCTAAAGTTGTTTATCATAAAGTAAATTCTGGTGAAACACTGTATTCTATTGCCAGAGCTAACGGTATATCCGTTGAAGAGTTAAAGTCTGCTAATGGTTTAAAAGGAGATGCATTAGCTGTCGGGCAGAATTTAAAAATTCCTGCAAAATATTCTGGAACAATATTCCCAAAAACTAAAAAATCTGATAATTCAGGATTTCAGATGTATAGAGAAATTTCTGATGAAGAAATCGCAAAAGCAAATGCTCAAAATAAATTTGTAAAAATAACTAAAAACCCTCCTTATACTATAAAAAAAGGTGATACCGCAGAATTAATTGCTAAAAAATTTAATGTATCTCCTGATGCAATTATTGCTCTTAATTCTTTGGATGAAAAAATTTTAAAAATTGGTACGGTAATAAAAATTCCGGAAACAAGAACTGTAAGAAATGTAAGAAATATAAGCGATGTCGCTAAAGCTACAGGATTAAGTTTAGAATATATAAAAAAACTTGAACAAATGGAAGAAAAGCATAATAAAATATATTCTGACAGAAATAGAGTAAAAACTATAGGTATTGGGCATGCATTGTCAAATTCCGAAGCTAAAAAGTTTTCCGGCAAAACTTTATCAGATGCTCAAGTGTATACAATGCTGGCTCAGGATTTGATAGACAGAGAGCAAAATATAAAATTGCTTATAGGTGATGCTGCTTATAAAAAAATGCCTCAACCTGTAAAAGATTCTATAATGGATTTTGTATTTAATAGGGGAGAAACAGTATTTGAAAATAAAAAAGATTTGATTAGTAGTTTGCAAAAAGGAGATTATAAATCGGCTATTGCAAAACTTGATACAGATTATTCTATTATGAAATTTGATTCTCAATCAGAATTAAAAGCTTATATGAATAAATTTAAGGATAAAAGAATTTTTTTGGTTGAAAAAGATGGTAAAACATTGCGAAAATATTTAAGCGGGCTTGATAAACGAAGATTATTTGAAATTTCACATGCAAGCAAAATTTATAAAAATAATATTCCCAAAGAAATTATAGCTTCCGCTCAAAGATTATATAACAGAGGGTTGTATTTTATGAATTTGGAAGCTCAAAACAGTGTTTACCCCCAAAGTACATATCAAAATGTTAAAG
>ULVF01001589.1_pt1 | contig 41662 bp, 31 predicted proteins | sample 1959201 | NCBI WGS metagenome assembly ULVF01 (sample SAMEA4835779, study PRJEB28245) | human gut metagenome | biome: gut microbiome; material: fecal sample | place: Denmark | collected 2008 | reverse complement strand
GAGCCATACGGTGCTTCTGGCACCTTTTTTGTGAATTTGATTAAAAAGTCCTTGACAATTTGTCTCTGGCAAAACGGCGAAGAGCATCCTGGTGAGCTGCGGCGCACGCCTCGCGGTGTTCGATATCGAAGAGCTCCGGGAGATCACAGCCTACGATGAGCTTCACCTGGACACCATCGGAGAAAAGCGGACAGCCCTGTTTCTCATCATGTCGGACACGGACGCCAGCTTCAACTTTCTCATCAGCATGGCGTATTCCCAGATGTTCAACCTGCTCTGCGAAAGGGCGGACGATGTGCACGGAGGCTGCCTGCCGGTGCATGTCCGCTGCCTGATTGACGAGTTTGCCAACATCGGGCAAATCCCCAACTTTGAAAAGCTGATCGCCACCATCCGCAGCCGTGAGATTTCCGCCTGTATTGTCCTCCAGGCGCAGTCCCAGCTCAAGGCGATCTATAAGGATAACGCGGATACCATTGTCGGCAACTGTGACACGCTGCTGTTTCTCGGCGGCAAGGAAAAGACAACGCTCAAGGAGATGGAGGAGCTCCTAGGCAAGGAAACCATTGATACGTTCAATACCGGCGAGAGCCGGGGCCGGGAAACCAGCCATTCATTGAACTATCAGAAGCTTGGCAAATCCCTGATGTCAGTGGACGAGATCGCCGTTATGGACGGCGGCAAATGCATCCTGCAGGTGCGGGGCGTCAGGCCCTTCCTCTCGGACAAGTACGACATCACATCGCATCCCAACTACAAGTATCTGTCAGACTCTGATCCAAAGAACGCCTTCCACATTGAAAAGTATCTTTCCCGACAGCTGAGGCTTCGGCTGGAGGAAGAAAGCCAGGTCTGGGAAATCGACGTGAGCGATAACCCGGACGAGGAGGAAGCGCTCCTGGAGGAGCTGACGGATGAAACCCAACTGACGGCTGCCGGATATGGCGGCCTTTTATGATACGGAGGTATGTATATGGCTTTTTTCTCTTCTGCGGTAACGGTCCTTCAGACGCTGGTGATTGCCATCGGTGCCGGTCTCGGCATCTGGGGTGTCATCAACCTGCTTGAGGGCTACGGCAATGATAACCGTGCGACACGTTCCTGACTGAAAAGGTCAGGCACAAAGCCGAAGGGCATTTAGCCCGAAACTTTGGAGAACTGATATTCCGATGGGTGAAATGAGGGGGTAACGCCCTGAAGCGCCCGCCTAATACTCCGAATGGCAGGAAGTCTATGCAACAGACTTCCCCCAAAATGTTATAGAGCTCGGTGAAGTCGGCAGAGAGCAGCCGTAAGTTCGGTTTTCAGGCTGAACACGAAATCTGTCCAGCGGTGGATAGTGCTGCCTATATGCCGGGGTTCGGATACCCATGGTTAGAATGTATGGAAATACTGACGAATTTCTGAATGTACGAGTCTAAACGTTGATACTGTCGAAAGGCAGTACACCTTAAATGGTGGTATCTGTGGATGAGTAAAATTGGTTGTTATGAAAGTCCATGCACCGTTACAGGCGGTGCGGTCAGCAATGGTCAGATACAGGCTTAGAGGAAAGACCTAAAGGTATCCAATGATAGGAATATTGGAACGTGGAAAGCTGGGAACATGGAGGCAGTTGCAAGCCTGTGAAGTGTTGGACGGGAATACCTTCGTGAGAGGGCAATAACCATTCTTTATCCCAGTGAGAGTAGTGGCATGGTACCTGTGAAACCGTGAATAAGTAAGCGGTGGAGGGACGGCCACAAGTCGAATTCAGCAAAGAAAAACAAAACACAACAAACACAGCTTCGAGTATGACAAAGAAAATCCAACCCGAAAGGAGCGGGTGCCTGTGTTGACTTCGGAGCAGCAAGAAAGGAAAAGGAAACAAAGAAAACTCCGCAATTCAGAGTATTACGACATGGAAACCGTTTTTGACAGTCTATATGCCAAAAGCAAGGATAGAAAAATCTTCAATCATCTCATGGAAATCATTGAGAGTGAGGAAAACATCAAGCTGGCGTATCGGACGGTTAAAAAGAATTCCGGAAGTAATACCGCTGGTGTGGACAAGCGGACGATAAAAGACCTCATGAAATTAAGTGAGGAGGAATACGTCTGTCTGATACGAAAACAATTCAGCAATTATCACCCACGCCCTGTCCGGCGTGTGGAGATACCAAAGCCCAATGGGAAAATGCGACCGCTGGGGATTCCCACGATTGTAGACCGTGTTGTACAGCAATGCGTTTTACAGGTCATGGAGCCCATTTGCGAAGCAAGATTCAGCGAAAACTCAAATGGCTTTCGCCCGAACCGCTCCGCTGAAACAGCAATCGCGCAATGTATGAGGCTGATACAGGTACAGCATTTGTACCATGTCGTTGACCTCGATATAAAAGGGTTCTTCGATAACATCAACCACACCAAACTGATACGTCAGATATGGGCGTTGGGAATCCAGGACAAGAAACTGCTGTGCATTCTCAAAGAAATGCTGAAAGCACCGATTATTATGCCAAACGGAGAAAAAGTGTACCCCAAAAAGGGAACGCCGCAGGGTGGAATCCTGTCGCCGTTGCTTGCGAATATCGTATTGAACGAACTGGACTGGTGGATCGCTTCCCAATGGGAAGAAATGCCAACGAAAACAGCGTTCAAAACGAGAAATAACGCACAGGGCACGATAATCAAAAGCCATAGTTACAGGGCGTTGCGCACAAGCAAGCTGAAAGAAATGCACGCAGTTAGATATGCAGATGATTTCAAAATCTTCTGTGCATCCCATGAAGAAGCTGTCAGAGCCTACAAAGCCACAGAAATGTGGTTAAAGGATAGGTTGGGGCTGGACATCAGTCCTGATAAATCCAAAATTGTGAATCTGAAACGGCAATATTCTGAATTTCTTGGATTTAAGCTGAAAGTTCGTAAAAAGGGCAAGAAATACGTTGTTCGGTCTCACATGAGCGATAAAGCATATCAAAAGGCGCACGAAAAGCTGTCCGAAGAAGTGAAGAAACTGGCTCATTCTTCGGAAGAAGCACAGTTTATGCAATTACAGAAATACAATTCTGTGGTTGCCGGTCTCCATGAATACTACGGTATCGCTACGGAGGCGTCAGACGATTTCGGAAAGCTGGCCTTTGGTATCAACAAACAGCTCAGAAACAGGCTGAAAGGCGACTTGTCCAAAACGGGTTCTCTCAAGGATGGGTTTATCAAGCAGAAATATGGGCAAAGCAGGCAGCTACGTTTTCTACACAAGCGACCTGTTGTCCCGGTGGGATACGCAAGACCAAAGAATGCCCAACACAAAAGAAAGGCAGTCAATAAGTATATGCCGGAGGGTCGGAAGCTGATTCATAAGAATCTGCAAATCGACACCGGAACAATGCTGTGGGTCATGCGAAACCCGGTAAGGGGTAGAAGCATAGAGTATGCGGATAACAGGATTTCGCTGTATGCGGCACAATACGGAAAGTGTGCGGTCACGGGAAAAGTTATGGCTCCCCATGATATACACTGCCACCATAAAGTGCCTGCCAGCAAAGGCGGAACAGATGAATACGCAAATCTGATACTGATATGTAAAGATGTGCATACCATCCTCCACGCATCCCAAAGCCTAACAATCGAGAGACTACTCAATTTCCTGAGTCTTGAACCAAAGCAGTTAGCAAAGCTAAACAAACTTCGTACTCTGGCAGAAATGCCACCCATTATTCTTTGAATTGAATGCTGTAACGAAGTGTGTAAGTTGTGTTTGAAGCCATGGACGGCTGAATTCGATGGCGCGCCGAGTGCGATGAAAGTCGCACGCTCGGTGCAGAGTGGGGGAAAATCCGGCGATGATCTCAAAGGATTACCTATCACTATCCGGCGCAAAGTCCCAAGGCATCAAGCAGCTCATGGCGGGCGGCGGCGTTGCCCTGATCGGCACCACGCTGGTTCCGCTGCTCTCCGGTCTTTTTAGTTGATGCACCTCATCCATTCTCTCGCCCTCTCCCATCCCATCGGGAGAGGGCTTAAAGGAGGGATGCCCTCTTGAACTTCATATGGGACAAAATTACAGAGTGGCTCAAAGAACTGCTGGTCAGCGGCGTTGTAAGCAATCTGTCCGGGCTGTTCGACAGCATTAACAACAAAGTCGCCGATGTTGCTGGTACAGTCGGTGCCTCGCCGCAGGCATGGAACAGCAGCATATTCAACATGATCCGCAGCCTGTCTGAGAACGTCATGGTTCCCATTGCAGGGATCATCCTAACCTTCGTTATGTGCCTCGATCTGATCCAGATGCTGATTGACCGCAACAATATGCACGACGTGGATACCTGGATGTTCTTCAAATGGGTATTCAAGACCTTCTGCGCGGTTCTGATCGTAACGAACACCTGGAACATCGTCATGGGTGTGTTTGATGTAGCCCAGCATGTGGTCAATCAAGCCGCCGGCGTGATCATCGGCGACACGGCGATGGATATCAGCACATTGATGGGCGACATTGAGGCGCGGCTCATGGAAATGGAGATTGGCCCGCTGTTTGGGCTGTGGTTCCAATCTTCTCTGATCGGCATCATCGCCTGGGCACTGAGCATCTGCATCTTTATCATTACCTATGGGCGTATGATCGAGATCTACATGATTACCTCCGTCGCGCCGATTCCCATGGCTACTATGGTCAATCGCGAGTGGGGTCAGATGGGGCAAAACTATCTCCGCTCCCTGTTTGCCCTCAGTTTTCAGGCGTTTCTGATCACGGTGTGCGTTGGTATCTATGCCGTTCTTGTGCAGAACATCAGCGTCGAGAGCGACGTTGGCGCGGCGCTTTGGACATGTATCGGATATACCGTTCTGCTCTGTTTCACGCTTTTCAAGAGCAGCAGCGTGGCCAAATCCGTTTTCAATGCTCACTGATCGCCATGAAGGAGGACACAATGCATTACACAAGCAAACGCGAATGGCGGCGTCACCTTCGCAAGCGCAAGCCCAAGCGTCAGGGCAGCAGGCATCAGGCCGACAAAAAGTTGCCTGTTCGCATTTCTCAAAATCAGAAGGCGTATCAGCTTGCATGGCGTAAGCGTCAGCGCCGCAGAATGGGAGGTTAATTCATGGCATACGTTCCTGTTCCAAAGGACTTGACGCGCGTCAAGTCCAAATTCATTTTCAACCTTACAAAGCGCCAGGTCGTTTGTTTCGGCCTGGGCGCGCTCGTGGGTGTGCCTATGTTCTTTTTGACAAAGGACACCATCGGCCCGAGTATGGCGGCGCTCGTCATGATCGCCGTCATGCTGCCGTTTTTCATGTTCGCCATGTATGAACGACATGGGATGCCACTCGAAGTACTCATAAGTCACTACATTCAAGCACGCTACATCCGTCCCCGAAAGCGTGTCTATCAGACAGAAAACTTCTACGCCACCATCGACCAAAACATCCGCAACAGACGGGAGGTGAAGAAAATTCTTCATGGCAAAGCGTAAAGCGAAAATCAAGCTCACACGCGCGGAAAAGCGACAACTACAGGAGCTGATGGCCCGAAATCAGCAAAAAAGCAGGAAAGGGCCGCATACCGTTCAGGACACTATCCCATATCAGCGAATGTGGCAGGATGGCGTCTGCCGCGTGACGGATCACTATTACACCAAGACCATTCAGTTTCAGGACATCAACTATCAATTAGCCCAGAACGACGACAAGACTTCAATCTTTGAGGGATGGTGCGACTTCCTGAACTACTTTGACAGCAGCATTCATTTGCAGCTTTCGTTTCTGAACCTGACTGCGGAAGCGGAAGCCTTTGAACAGAGCATCCTGATTCCCGATAAAGGTGACGGTTTCAACGATGTGCGGCACGAATATGCCCAGATGCTGCAAAACCAGCTGGTCAAGGGCAACAACGGCCTGACGAAAACCAAGTTCATCACCTTCGGCATCGAAGCGGAGAACTTCAAGGCCGCGAAGCCGCGGCTGGAACGCATTGAAATTGATCTGCTGAATAACTTCAAGCGTCTCGGCGTGTCCGCGTCTCCATTGGATGGCCGAGAGCGGTTAAAGCTCATGCACGATATGTTCCACATGGACACCCAGCCCTTCCTCTTCGACTGGAAATGGCTCTCGCCCTCCGGACTTTCGACCAAGGACTTCATCGTTCCATCCAGCTTTGACTTCCGTGACAAGCACACCTTCGGGATAGGCAATAGGCAGGGCGAGGTCAGCTTCTTCTCCATCCTTGCGTCTGATCTGAATGACCGCTGCCTGGCCGATTTCCTCGCCATGGAATCCAGCCTCATCGTGTCCGTCCATATTCAGGCCATTGATCAGGTTGCAGCCATTCGCGACGTGAAGCGCAAGATCACCGATCTCGACAGAATGAAGATCGAGGAACAGAAGAAAGCGATCCGATCGGGATATGACATGGACATCATTCCCAGCGATCTGGCCACCTATGGCGGCGAAGCCAAGAAGCTGCTGGAAGACCTGCAAAGCCGCAACGAGCGCATGTTCCTCATTACCTTCCTGGTGATGAACACCGCCGACAACAAAAAGCAGCTCAACTTGAATGTCAAGCAGGCGCAGAGCATTGCTCAGCAGCACAACTGCCGGTTGATTCCGCTGGACTTTCAGCAGGAAAACGGCATGGTCTCCTGCCTGCCTCTGGGATACAACGCGGTCAAAATCCAGCGCGGTCTGACAACCTCATCCACCGCGATCTTCATCCCCTTCACATCGCAGGAGCTGTTCCAGTCCACCGGGGAGGCATTGTACTGCGGGCTGAACGCTCTTTCCAACAACCTGATTATGGTTGACAGGAAAAAGCTCAAGAATCCAAACGGATTGATTCTCGGTACGCCCGGCTCGGGCAAATCGTTTGCGGCCAAGCGTGAAATCAGCAACGTCCTCCTCGTGACCGACGATGACATCATCATCTGCGATCCCGAGGGCGAATATTATCCGTTGGTCAACACCTTTCACGGACAGGTTATCCGCATCTCGCCCACAAGCAGCAACTATATCAACCCGATGGACATCAATCTGGATTACAGCGACGATGATAACCCGCTGTCGCTCAAATCGGACTTTATCCTGTCGCTCTGTGAGCTGATCGTTGGCGGGCGGGATGGATTGCAACCTATTGAAAAGACGATTATCGACCGTGCGGTTCACATCATCTACCAACCCTACCTCAATGATCCCAGGCCGGAGAATGTGCCGATCCTTGAAGACCTGTACAACGCCCTCCGGCAGCAGGAGGAAAAGGAAGCGCAAAAGCTGGCCACGGCGCTGGAAATCTATGTGTCCGGCTCCCTCAACGTGTTCAATCATCGTACCAACGTGGATGTGAATAACCGGCTTGTGTGCTATGACATCAAGGAGCTGGGCAAACAGCTCAAGAAGCTGGGCATGCTCATCGTGCAGGATCAGGTCTGGGGCCGCGTGACCGCTAACCGGGCCGAAGGCAAATCGACCCGATACTATGTGGACGAATTCCACATGCTGCTCAAGGAAGAGCAAACCGCCGCCTACAGCGTGGAGATTTGGAAGCGCTTTAGAAAATGGGGCGGCATTCCAACCGGAATCACGCAGAACGTCAAAGTGCGCCCAGATAGGGCATTGTGTAAAGTAGCATAAGGAACTACGGCTCACGGCAGCGAGCCAATCAAACCATCTTACTGATTCGGTGGAAACATCGGACGGGAACACAGCATGATGGTAAAGGGAATAGTCACGAAAAGACCTGTAGTGCGACTGTTTCCCCATGATAAGAAGATATGAGGACCAGCCTGAGTTTGGCGAACGCAAGATTCCAGTTCCTGTTTTTTGCAGGTGCGAGAAATGGTCTTGAAACTCGTATCATAACACTGCGCTGTTTTCTTTTATGACAGCACAACTGCCACTCTGTTATGAAACAGGCGTGAGAACACGTCATAACGAATCGAAAGCGGGTATACATACCGACAATCTTCACTTTCCTAGACACAATGTTAACTGGGGATTGCCCGAACCCGGCAGCAACCGGGTCAGGCAACGGAGGTCCCATAGTAGTCCGCGAGCATTAACATGTGCTTACATGGCGAAGGGGGCCAGTTAGTAACTTCTAGAATGGAAAGATGAAAGGGAGGAGAAACCTCAATGCATCCAACATCCGAAATTTTAGAGCGTATCACCAAAAGTTCGACGGAACACAAAGACGGAGTATTTACCCGACTGTACAGATACCTGTTGCGGGAGGATATTTACTACGCCGCCTACCAGAAACTCTATGCAAACAAAGGCTCAACCACGAAGGGTGTGGATGACGATACTGCCGACCACTTCAGCGAAGCATACGTCAACGCGCTTATACAGGAGCTGAGAAATGGAACGTATCGGGTCAAACCGGTACGACGGGAGTATATTGCCAAGAAAAACGGTAAGCTGCGCCCGTTAGGTATCCCTTCTTTCCGCGACAAATTATTGCAGGAAGCTGTTCGAATGATTCTGGAAGCCATTTATGAGCCGGTGTTCGATAGTAACTCTCATGGGTTTCGGCCTCACAGGAGCTGCCACACGGCGCTGAGCCAGATCAAGAAAGACTTTACGGGTATCGTTTGGTTCATCGAAGGCGACATTACGGGTTGCTTCGACAACATCGACCATGAGATACTGATTGATCTGTTGGCGAAGAAGATTAAGGACAGCAAATTTCTGAATCTCATTCGACAGTTCTTGAAAGCTGGATATATCGAGAATTGGCAGTACAACAAAACCTACAGCGGTACGCCGCAGGGTGGAATTTGCTCGCCGATCCTTGCCAATGTCTATCTGCACGAACTGGACATGAAGTTTCGGGAGATGAAAGCTAAATTTGATCGCCCGCGGGCGAAAGATGAACTGAAAACCCCGGAATATCGTGCAATCGATCAAGAGATGAAGAGACTCTCCTACTGGATTGACCACACCACCGACCCGGAAGCTCGCAAAAAGCTGATTCAGCAGCATAAAGCTCTGAAAAAACAGCAGCGCACGATTCCGTGTCATCCGCAAAACAACAAGAAATTTACCTTCATTCGGTACGCAGATGATTGGCTGGTCGGCGTGTGCGGCACAAAGGAAGAATGCGCAGTTCTCAAAGATGAAATCGCAGCCTTTCTATCCAGCAAGCTCCACCTGAAACTCAGCGAGGAAAAGACGCACATTACTCACAGCAGTGAAAATGCTCGCTTTCTGGGCTATGATGTGTCGGTTCGCAGATGTCAAAAGGTCAAAGGCAGCAAGATGAAAAACGGGAAGAGACGGAAATCTCGCTCTCTCCACCTAAAAGTGGCGTTAAAAATTCCCCACACGGAAAAGATTGAACATTTCCTGTTTGCAAAGAAAGCAATCATTCAAACCCCTGAAGGTAGGTTTAAGCCTGTCCATCGGACAGCCTTGATGAACATGTCGGATAGCGAAATAGTTGAGCATTACAACGCAGAAGTGCGAGGGCTGCTGAACTATTACAATTTAGCGGTGGACTATCACACGCTGGATTATTTCTGCTACCTGATGGAATACAGCTGCTTAAAAACACTGGCTAACAAGCACAAATCCTCTGTACGGAAGATGATTCGACAGTACACGGATGGCAAGACTTGGTCGGTGCCCTACGAAACTGCGAAAGGCACAAAACGTGTCCGCCCGGTGAAGATTGCAGACTGCAAGAGCAACAAGGCTAATGCCGACGTTGATATTGTGTTTCAAAGAACTAGGTACCAGTGGAAGTCCACGATTCGTCAGCGGTTAAACGCACGAGTTTGTGAACTTTGCGGAACGAGAACGGCAGAGCTCTATGAAGTGCATGTTGTACGGAGCCTGAAAGAGCTCGGAAATCTTGATTGGGAGCTTGCTATGAAGGCAAAGCGGAGAAAAACGCTTGTCGTCTGCAATAGCTGCCACAACCGCATTCACCACCAGTGATATGTGAATTACTAAGGGGGAGCCGGATACTCAGAGATGGGTAAGTCCGGTTCCGAGGGAGGGTGTAGGAAACCTGCTGCTAGAAGTAGCAAGGCGCCTTTACCCTACCCTACGACCTGCTGGCTTCCCAGGAAATCGAGAACATTTTCGAGAACAGCGACTACATCTACATGCTCAACCAGGCTGCCGGAGACCGTGAGATTCTGGCAAAAAAGCTGGGCATCTCCCCGCACCAGCTCTCCTATGTCACGCAGAGCAGCGAGGGCGAAGGTCTGCTGTTCTATGGCAGCGTCATTTTGCCCTTCCAGGATCGCTTCCCCAAGAACACCAAGCTCTATAGCATCATGACCACCAAGCCCACTGAGGTTCACGCCTCGTAACACAATCAAGATCGGAGGAGTATACCAGATGGAACAGAACCGAAACCGCGGCTCTCCCCGGCTGCTTTTCTCCAAAGAAGAGCTGGATAATCCTGCTCTGTCCCGGTCTGCAAAGAAGGCAGCCAAGGCGGCTGACAAGTATGAAGCCGCACAAAAGAAGCTGCCTACCCGACACCGGCTGAGGCTCACCCGGGAAGAAATCGAAACCGGACAGGCGGCGGTGGAAACGGCAGATGCTGAACCTGCCATGCCCCAATCTCCGGCCGCAGCTTCCAAGGCAACAGGGCAAAGTTCGCTCATACGCTCGCCAGAATCTCCAAAGGTTCCTAATGCCGCTAAAAACACCGGAAGTCTCGTCCCGAACCCACAGACTTCGACGGTTAAAACAAAGTCGAAGGACGCGGTGACGCAGCGCGCCCGGAAGAAAGCCGTTCGGTTGCGCTTTGAAGAAGAACAGGTAAAGAAGCCCTCTCGGATGATTCATCCAACGGAGCGCACAGTTGGCAAAGTCCATGACCAGCTTCACCGGCAGCTTTCAGAGGCCAATGAGGATGACAATTCCGCGATGGACGCTGTTCTCCAGGGCGATCAGTTGAGCGAATCTGCCCTGCAAATGGGCGAGCATGCCTATTATGCGCATAAGCTCCGCCCCTACAGAAAAGCTGAACAGGCGGAGAAGGCACTCGATCAGGCTAATATTCGGTATCTGCAAGCAAAGCAGCGAGACGAATCCCCGCGCTTTAGCAGCAGTCCACTGTCACGCTGGCAGCAGAAGCGGGCGATTCGCAGAGAATACATGGCGGCAAAGGCCGGAAGGTCTTCCATGGGCGGGACGGAATACACCGCAAAGGCAGCGCAAAAGGCCGCTCACGGCACGGAGACTGCGACAAAAAAGATAGCCGACTATTTTGGAAAGCACCCTACGGCGCTGATGGTCATTCTGCTCGGTGCCATGCTTCTGGTTGTCATGAGCAGCCTGCAATCCTGTTCGCCGCTCGTCCAGTTCGTGCTGGAATCCATCGTGATCGGCACCTATCCTGCCGAGGATGACGACGTGCTTGCCGCCGAGCGTGCTTACGCGGCAAAAGAGCGAGAGCTTCAGGACGAGATGGAGCGCTATGAGCAATATCATCCCGGCTATGACGAGTACCATGTCGAGGCCGCGGAAATCTGGCATGACCCCTATGTGCTCATCGCCATCATTTCCGCGTACTTTGACGGGCAGGAATGGACTTTGGAATCCGTTTATCCTGTGATCGAGAAATACTTCAATCTGCAATATGTCGTCACACAGACCATTACGACGGAAACCAGATACCGCACGGAACCGACAACCGGCACGCAGATCGTGACCGACCCGGTAACGGGTGAGCAGCACACTGAGTCGTATACCTATGGCGTGCAGGTGCCGTATACTTACAGCATCTGCAACGTTAAGCTGGAAAACAAGAATCTCTCCCATTTGCCTGTGGTCAGCATGAGCCATCATACGATGGGCATGTATGCGCTGTACATGGCCTCTCACGGCAATATGGAGGGTATATTCTCCGGCAACCCGCACGCTGTTCCCCTCAAAGACCCCATGCTCTACGACATCCCGCAGGAGACCCTGGATGCCGATCCCAGCTTTGCCGCGCTCATGGAAGAAGCGACCAAGTACATTGGCTACCCCTATGTCTGGGGCGGAGCCTCCCCGGAAACGTCCTTCGACTGCTCTGGTTTTGTCAGCTATGTGTTTTCCAACAGCGGTGTCTACAATACCGGACGCCTTGGAGCCAAGGGGCTGCGTAGCCTGTGCCGCGATGTGCCAGAGGAACAGGCAAAGCCGGGAGACATCGTGTTCTTTGACGGCACGATGGGCGAGGATGTCGCAGGCATTACCCACTGCGGCATTTATGTGGGCAATCACAAAATGCTGCACTGCGGAAGTCCCATCGGTTATGCCGACCTCACTGATTCCTACTGGCAAACGCACTTCCATTCGTTCGGGCGGGTTCCGAACTGACCACCAACCACAGGGGCCTTGCAAATCGCAGGGCTCCTTTTTCATGCCTATCACTGAAAGGAGTATCCCCATGATGATGAATCGAAACAGCACCAACCAGACCATTTCCACTTCAAAGCAGATCATCGCCGCCATCCTGGCGTTTATCCTGATGTCGGTGTTTCTTCCCGTTTTGAGCGCCCACGCAGAGGCAACTGAAAGCGAAGTCGACTTCGCATCCACTTTCGATATGGATGGGTGGAACGGCGAGGATGTGATTCTGGAAGATCCGCAGTATTTTCTGGATATCGAGGAAGAGCCGGATGAAGCCATTCCCGTGATTACCTCGGCCAGCAAGTCCAACGTGAAGATTGGCGGGGTCAAGTCGAAACACAAGCTGGTCAGTTACACCATTCCGGAACAGCTTCTGGAGGCCGATCCTAACTTCCTTGCGCTGATGATTGAGGCCGAGAAGTATATCGGCTACCCCTATGTGTACGGTGCCAGCAACCCCGACATCGGCTTTGATTGCTCTGGCTTCGTCTGCTGGGTATTCAATCACTCCGGTCTGGGCGATATTGGCCGGTTGGGTGCCAATGGGCTTTACTCCCTGTGCAGTGATGTCAGCAAGGACGATGCGCGTCCCGGTGATCTCGTGTTCTTTGAAAAGACCATGGGAGCCGATGTCAAGGGCATCACCCATGTAGGCATCTATGTAGGCAGCAATATGATGATCCATGCAGGCGACCCGGTAGGCTTTGCTGACCTCAAGAGCAGCAAATGGTCGAAGCGGCTTTATGGATTCGGTCGCCTGCCGATTGATTGAGGTGAATAACTTGAACGATAAGAAAAAGAAACGATACCCCACTGACCGGCTGAAGCTCCACGCGCTCCTTGAGAAAAAGGAGCAAGACCTGATCGAGCTGCAAGAGGAAGTCGAGGAGCTGCGCCGTCTGGTGAAGCAGGCTGACCACACTGCGATTCACGCGACGGCAGACATGTACAACGTCACGCCTGAGCAGCTAGCGGAAATCATGAAATCCATCTTTGGAGAAAAGCCGCTTCCTGAGCTGCCCAAGGATTTGACGGTTGCTTCTGGCGAGCCTGACATTCCTCATGGAGAGGAGGACGAATCCTGATGATAATGATGTATAAGCGCGTACTGCCCCAGCTTCTGGCCCTGCTGCTCCTGCTTCTGGCGATGGCAACGGCGTTCGGCTCGATTCGGGCCGTCGCAGAGGACGAACCCACGCCCGAACCCACGGCGATCCCGCAGGAGGCGGTTTCGCCGTACCGGATTGTCCTCACGGCACCTGGCGGCTGGTGCAGCAATCAGCAAGCTGTCATGAAGGTGTCCGTGACGGACAAAAACAGTCTTGGCTGGCACAAAATCGAATACCGCATGAATGACGGCGGCTGGATTGACTGTGAAAATGAGTTCGTGGGCGGCTATGCCGAATTGAGCCTTCAGGCGAATGGTGTTTTTACGCTCCGCATGACCGATCCTCACGGCCATCAGTTTGAGGAAAGCACCGAGGTAAAGTGCATTGACCTGACCGCGCCGGTCATCTCCGCGTCCATCAACGGCACGATGCTCCAGGTCGATGCGAAGGACGATCTGTCCGGTGTCGCCGGGGTGCAGGTCAACAGTATGCTGTTTACCGCGCTGACCAATGGCGCGCTGAACGTGGAGCTGGATCAGAACATGAATCAGTTCGAGAAGCTGGCCGTTCGCGCGTTTGACTACGCGGGCAATTTCTCCGAGCCGGTTTCGCTGGACAATCCGCACTATGTCAAGCCGCCTGAGCCGACACCTATGCCTACAGCCACAGCAAAGCCCACGAAGAAGCCCGCCAGCGCCGACAACGAAGCAGTAAGCACGCCCAGCGCTGCCCCTGCTGTTACGCCATCTCCCACGCAAAACCGCCACCAGGGGCTGGGCAGCTCCCTGATTTATGTCCAGGATGAGCCTGATCCAACGCCCGAACCAACCGCCGCGCCTACGCCGGAGCCGATCATCAAGACCGAGTATATCACCATCGGCCCGGGGATGCCCTATCAGGCGGATGGCAACGCGCATACGCTGGATGTATTGTACTCGGCTGCGACAAATAAACAGTTTATCACGCTCCAGACCAAGAGCGGCAACACGTTCTATCTGGTGATTGATTACGACAAGCCGATTGACGAGGAAGCAGAGCTATATGAAACCTACTTTCTCAATCTGGTGGATGAGCGCGATCTGCTGGCGCTCATGTCGGACGAAGAAAAAGAGGCCGTACCCACTCCCACGCCGGAGATCATCTATGTGACGCCTGAACCCACAGCGGTTCCCATCGCCACCGCGCCGCCAGCACAGGCCGATACGCCGCAAACCGCTCCTGATCGGATGACAGCACTCATCGCGTTAGTGGCTATCGTAGCCATCGGCGGCGTTAGCGCTGCCGTCTTTTTCAGCAGTAAAAAGCGTTCCGCTGCTCACTGCCCTGACAACGACTTCGACATGGGCGATGATGAGGACGAAGACGAACAGGAAAACGAAGCGTAAGACAGCCCTGCGGAGTCCTCAAACTCCGCAGGGTTTATACATGGAGGAAACCATATGGAATTGATCATTACCGAAAAGGCAAGCGTCGCGCGGACGATTGCCTCCGTCCTGAACGTAACTGAACGCGCAGACGGGTATCTGCGCGGCAGGGACACGCTCATCAGCTGGTGCATCGGACACCTGGTTGAGCTGGCGCTGCCCGAAGCCTATGACCCCAAGTATGTGCGCTGGCGCTACAAGGATTTGCCGATTCTCCCGGCACAGTGGCAGTACAACGTATCCGAAGCAACGAAGAAGCAGTTCGGCATCCTCAAGTCGCTCATGAACGATGAGCGCGTGACCGGAATCATCTGCGCCACCGATGCAGGACGCGAGGGCGAGCTGATTTTCCGCCTCGTCTATGAAAAGGCAGGCTGCCAAAAGCCTGTGCGCCGGTTGTGGATTTCTTCGATGGAAGAAAGCGCAATCAGGGACGGCCTTCGCAGCATGAAGTCTATGTCTGACTACGACAATCTGTATCGGGCGGCGCTCTGCCGGTCGCAGGCCGACTGGCTCATCGGCATGAATGCGACGCGCCTGTACTCTCTGTTGTACGGCCCCACGCTGCATGTTGGGCGCGTGATGACTCCTACGCTGGCCATGCTCTCCGCGCGCGAAGCGACGATCAGCGATTTCAAGCCGGAGAGCTTCTATACGGTCAAGCTGGATACCGGACGCGGCGTGGTCGCACAGTCGGAACGCTATGCTGATCTGAACGACGCGCGTCGGCTGGCGGATTCCTGCAACCACAATCCGGCGGTTGTCACCCGCGTCGAGCATAAGCAGCGAAGCGAAAACGCTCCCGCGCTGTATGACCTGACGGCGCTTCAGCGCGACGCCAACAAGCTCTTTGGATATACGGCCCAGCAGACGATGGAGTATGCGCAGGGGTTGTATGAAAAGAAGATGCTGACCTATCCTCGCTCCGACAGCCGCCACCTGACGCACGACATGGAGCCTAGCCTCCGCGAGCTGGCGGCAAGGGTTTGCGGCGCATTGCCGTTTGCCGATAGCCTCGAGCCGGCTGTGCATCCCGAGCAGGTGATTGACGACAGCAAGGTGACAGACCATCACGCGCTGATTCCCACTGTGACCATGCCCGGGCAGACTTCGGCCATCGACGCACTCACAACCGGCGAACGCGATCTGCTGCATCTGGTGTGTACCCGCATGCTCTGCGCGCTGGATGACCCCTTCCTTTACGACGAGACCATCCTGCACATCGAGTGCGCGGGTCACAATTTCACGCTCAAGGGCAGGAAGGTTCTGCAAATGGGCTGGAAACGCATCTGGTATGCGTTCCGAGGCAGTCTCGGCGGGCGGCTGGCGGACGAGGGTGCAAGCAGCGAACCCTCTATTCCGGAGGAAATGACCGAGGGCTTTGAATTTCCCTTCCCGCAGGCAGCGGTTGCCGAAGGAAAGACCACACCTCCTGGCCATCACACGGAAGCCTCCATTCTTCATGCTATGGAAACCGCGGGCGCGAAGGACATGCCGGAGGACGCCGAACGCAGGGGCATCGGCACGCCAGCCACACGCGCCGCTATCCTGGAAAAGCTGATCGACACCAAGCTGGTAGAGCGCGTTGGCGATAGGCGCAAAAGGGTTCTTCTGCCGACAGACAAGGGCAAAGCGCTCATCGCCGTGCTGCCTGAAAAGCTCCGCTCCGCACAGCTGACCGCCGAGTGGGAACAGCGGCTGAAGCGCATTGAACAGGGGCTTGAGCAGCCCGAGGACTTCATGCGCGATATTCGTCAGATGGTCATTGACCTGACCCGTGATACCCGCCGTGCCGAAGACGCGGATCAGCTCTTTCCTCCGCTCCGTGAAAGAATCGGAAGCTGCCCGAAATGCGGCGCTGCCATTACCGAACGTCCCCAGGGCTTTATGTGCGAAAACCGCACCTGTGACTTTGCGCTCTGGAAGGATGGCGGCATTTTGAAAAATGCTGAAAAGCCTCTGACCTCCAGCGATATCCGTGAATTGCTTGAAAAGGGCGCAGTCAAAAAGACCGGCCTTCGCTCTGCCAAGACCCACACCAAATACGACGCCACGCTGCATTTGGACTATGGGGAAGATGGAAGGCCCCGGCTGCGCCCGACCTTTGACTGATGAAAGGAGTATTTACAATGAAGAAGTTTCTAGCTTCCCTGTTTGCGCTGATGATGATGCTCAGTGCCGCCCTGGCGGATGAACCCGCTATGATTGACGCCACCAACGCCCCGTCGATTCCCGTCGGAACGCTCTCGGCCTCCCTTGTATCCTTCACCTCCAACCAGACCTATGCGGTATACTCTGCGCCGGACAGCAAGAGCATCCGGGGCGCGAAAAACCGTGCCCGCGTCAGCACCAATGGCTGGATTCAGGTGTTTGGCAGCGAGGGCGATTGGATTCTTGTACAGTACGATATTACCGACACGCACAATCGAATCGGATACATCTATAAGAACGCTCTGCCTGCTGATGTGACCGTCCCCGAGCTGAATCTGACAAACGTGCCTGCGATCGTGCATTACGATGTGGAGGTAACGGATGATCCGCTCGTAAGCCGCACAGCCCTGTCAAAGCTGCCGGAGAACACCAAGGTAATCTGCCTGGGGAGTATGGGCGAATGGACTTACATCGAGGCCGAGGAAAACAGCGTTCGTTTCCGAGGCTTTGTCCCCACTGCCTGTCTGTATGCAACCGTGACCGATATGAGCGAAGCCAATCGCGCCATCGTCGGCAGTTGGAAGCTCTATGCCGGAAGCTCGATCAATGCGAGCCGCATCACTTTCCGGGAGGATGGCACCATGACCGGCAGAACGCAGCTTGAAAGCGGGCGTGAGCTGGAATGGTCTGGCACCTGGTCTATCGACTTCTACGACACAAAGCGTGATCGCTACTGGAATGAATCCGAATTTGAACTGACGCTGGCGCGCGGAAATTCCGTTGAGCAGTACGGACTGCGCATTTGCCGTCAGGCGACGGAAGGCAGCAAAGCGCAGTATTCGCTGATTATTTCCGACGGTGCAAAGATCAGCGACATGGTGATGTGCGAATAATCCCTTTACCCCGAGCGCCGGCAGCAGTGTCGGCGCTCCTTCTCTCTCAGGAGGTGATCTTATGCCCGTAAATCTCCACTCCGACACGCAGGAGCATACGGGAAAAAGCGATGCGTCTGCCAAGACCCGTCGCAACACATATGCCCTTTATCAGTTAAAGCCCGATCCCCAATACCATGAACTGCGCTATTCCAGCCTGTCCGAGCTGCAAAGTGCCGCAGATCACATGTTCAGCGATGTCCAGCATATTGTCCAAGCCTCAGAGGGCCTGCTGTTCCCGAGCAAGGCTGCTGTGGAGACGTACCTGGAAAGCAAGGGCTTGAGCACGGTTGCCTGCGCCGACCCGACATCCATCCATGTGGAAAATGAGGCCTTTCAGTCCGCGACCATCCATTTGGCCTGTGGGGATGGCGGATGCTGGATTGAAAGCTGTGAACAGGTTCCGTCTATTCAGACTGTGACGGAGAAACGCTATCATCTGGTGTATACCGGTGACTTGCCGGATGATTGTGTTTCACTTGAAGAACCTGATGCGCTCCTTGAAGACCTGTTTTTTCGCTTCAATAGCTGTCATCCCAAAGACTTTCATGGGCGCAGCATGAGTGTGAGTGACGTGGTAGCTCTGACAGTCAATGGACAAACCAGCTGTTACTATACGAACAGCATTAGCTTTATCAAGCTGCCGTCGTTCCTCTCTCCGGAGAATTCTCTGCGCAACACAGAGATGCTCATGGAAGACGATTACAACATGATCGACGGCATCCTCAACAACGGCTTGAAACCAGCCGAACATGAAACTTCCACACCCGGCAGGTCCAAGAAGACTGATGACGAGCGCAGGCTCAAGCACAGAAAACACAGGGATACCCCTGAACGATAAACCGGGAGGTGCCTATGATTCAATCCATCCAAGACTACGAAAACTGGCGCGACCGTCAGTACGACCTGCCCGAACCGGACAGCACAACGCCTGATGAACACGCGACCTATGCCTATTCCCACGACTATCCCGATGATACCAAGCTGGAATACGTCAGAGACGGCGAACACGCCGAGCTGCGTCTGTCCTTCACCTCGGAAGACCCGGACACCAGTGTTGAGGAAATGCTGCTTGGCAGTGACAACGTCGAATCCTTGCCGGAACTGGCCTCCGACCTTCGCGCCGACATATCCTCCTATCTGGACGCGCAGGACACCTCGTCTTTCTTCGAGCAGCAGGGGATTCCACAAGCGCCTGGTGACAGGGCGGCTCAATGGGATGATTTCACCCGCACCGCACTCTATGCCTTCGAGGCTATTCTGAAGGATGTAGAGCGCGGCATGGATACACAGCTCACATGGAAGCCCATCGAATCGGACAAGCGGGATTGGCTCTATTCTGCGCGTGATAAGCAGGACGCGGAACGCAGCTGTATCGGCCACCTGCGCGGAGATTTTGGCCGCGATGACAATGAATTCTGGACAAGCTGGTTTGATCACCAGATAGGTTTGAAAACTGTATCATTCCGGGATGAGCTGCAAGCGGTGGTCAATGGTTTTCACGAGGAAGGCGGACTCTTGCAGAGCTTTTCCAGCATGAGCAAGCTGTGCCGGAACGGTCTTCCCTGCGATACCAGCTATGGCTTTCATGCCGAGTCCCAGCATTACGAATACTGTCTGCGCTGTACGCCGCGCCGTGGAGATTACAACTTCTACCTCTACTGCTACGACAAAAGCGCCCAGCGGGTGCTTGCCCCCAAACAAGCTGCGGTGCAGCAGCCACCTGCGCATACCAAACCCAAATGCAAGACCAATGAAAAGGAGCGATAAAATGATGTACTTGATTGAACTGATGAATGCCCGGCATATGTCCCGTACCGATCTGAGCGACCTGAGTGGCGTGCCCGAATCCACGCTGCGCGACATTCTGACCGGCAAGGCACAGCTTGACCGCTGTGAGGCGGCGACGCTGTACAGCATCGCGGAGGCGCTGGATGTTTCCATCGAAGACATCCTGCTCAGCTATTGGGATGAGCTTGAGGAAGCCAACGCGCCTGATACCTTCGCCGTCCATGAGGAGGGCACCCTCATGCCCTTCTATCTGCTGGTTGACGCCACCCTGAGCAAGCTGCACAAGGAAGGTGATCTGGCCGTTATTAGACACATTCGTGCAAACGAATGGATTGAACAGTTTTGGGATGGCGGGCTGTATCGGGCAGCGCTGTTCCTGCTCGGCCTGACGGACTATCTGTGCAGGAGAAACGGTGTCAAGCCAGATTCCAAGTTTGACGCCTGCCGAAATGCGCGTCTGGACAGGGCGGTGTATGCTCTGCGGACGCTGGAAGAAAACGACGACGCCTGCGCCTTTGAGGAAGCCCGCTGCTATGCCGAGAACAATGCGATTCCCGAGCTTACGCGCTTCAATATCTACATGACGGAGGACGACATTCGCCAAATGGCGTGATGCTCCTCCGGCTCGGACGTGATTGTCCGGCCGGAGAATCGAGGTACTATGACTGAAAAACAGATACTCAAAAGCATCAAGGCGCTGGCTGCCGGTGAATGCGCGAACTATCACGGCGGCTTCTGTGCCGAAACCGACCGGCGCTGCCATCTGATCAACCCGAAATATGATTCCATCCGGGATGGCATGATCGACTGTGACTATTTTCTGGAGTGCGTTCTGCCCGCCAACTGGGAATTGAGCGATCTTGTCTCCTATGCGCTGTGGTATGACGAGGCGGAGGACGATGACCTGCCATCCAACATGAAGCGCTGCGAGGTATGCAAAGCCCTCTTTGTGCCTGCCAACGCCCGACAAAAGTATTGTAAGGGGTGTGCCGCCAAAGTGAATCGTGATCAAACGAGGGAACGGATGTATCTTCAGCGGCGAAATGTTTGATTTGAAGCCCTGTTTGGGGTCGAAAAAGCCTTGCAGCGCAACGCTTTTGAAAAACCAAAAACGCCTATTTTCGAGCAGGACGACCCGTTGATCGTCCTTGCTCGTTTTTCCTTTTGAAATCAAACGTTGGAGGTTAGAGGATTCATGAATCTTTATTTCTCGACTGAGGAAATCAATCTGCTTTGCATCTATGATGCCGGTGATCGGCGCAAAACCATCCGGTCGCTGCGCAACATGAAGCGCTATCTCATGTATGACGAAGACGAGCTTCGTTCCCTGACGGAAGGCGCAATCTCGAAGCTGAAAAACATGACGGATGCTGAATTCGATGAGCTGATCCGCGAAAACACATCGGATTTTTTCGACTTGGATTGACGGAACACGACTAATGGACAGGAGGACTCCCTATGGCAACGAAAGCACAGGTTTACGCAACGCTGGCTGATGATACCGCCCGAAAGATCACCGGCGATTACCTCGATTGGGCGGCATTTCTGGATACATCATCCAGATTGTACAAGTACCCTTTTCACGATCAACTGCTGATCTATGCCCAGCGCCCGGATGCGACGGCCTGTGCCGAGTACGATATTTGGAATGATACGATGCGACGTTATATCCGGCGTGGCTCCAAGGGCATCGCGCTGCTCTCTCCTGGGCCTGGTGGCATGTCTGTCCGGTATGTCTTTGACGTATCGGATACCGGCGAACGCCGCGGCTCCCGAAGGGTTGAACCCTGGGTGCTGGCAGAAGGCAATATGGAGCCTGTCAAGCAGATGCTGGAAAACGCGTACTACGCTGACGCCTCCATGCCCTTATCCGGCCAGATCGGCCAGATCGCAACGCAGCAGGCGTTAGCCTATTGGCGCGAGCATAGGCGGGACATCATCGACAGCGTTGACGGTTCGTATCTTTCGGAGTACGATGAATTCAACATCGGGGCTTCCTTCCGGAAAGCCGCCGCTGCCAGCATCTCCTACAGCCTCCAGGCGCGCTGCGGACTGGAGCCGGAGCTTTTCCGGGAGGATTTCACCGAGGTGCTTGACTGGAACACACCCGCAACTGTGGCGGAGCTTGGCAAAGCAGTTAGCGAGATTTCAGGCCAGGTGCTGCGCCAAATCGAAAAGACCATCCGACAAGTGGAAAGGAGTATGGAGCATGAGCGAACTGATTTACAGGAAGAACGGGGACTATCTGCTGCCCGACCTGGGTCTGACCGAAGCGGAACGCAAGCCGCTGGGCAAGTACGGGAGGATGCGGCAGCGCTACCTGGAGGAGAGCCGTCCGGGCCTGTATACGAGGCTGCTCCTCAGCGGCAACCTGATGACGCACCTTCAGGAGATCGAGGAGACGGCCCAGAACCGTCTGGACAACCTGATGAACCATCTGACGAAGGAAGCGGGCGTGACGGAGGAACTCAAAGCCCAGAATCAGATGGCGTGGGTGGGCCTGATGAACAACTGCAAGGCGCAAGCGGAAGAGATGATCCTGTCGGAGCTGATTTACGCCTGACGGACTATGAGCCGCAGCAAGAGCAACTGAGCTTCATCCTTCCAACGGAATCGGAACAAATTCAGATCATTGACAGCATGGAAGCGGAGAGCATCGGAATGATGCCTTTCGCTTCTTTGGTTTCCCAGGAAGTCGTGGATGAATTCCTGCGCGTCGGCGGCAATTCGGACGATCTCAGGCTGGTCATCGGCACGGCCATTATGAAGCAGCTTTCCACTGAATCCGTTGCGGACTACATGTGCCGGAGCTTTCATGGTGGAAACGGCCTGAAGGTAGATGGCAGGCAGTACAGCGCCTGGTACGATGAGGAGGGTATTCACTTTTCGCTGGGAAAATCTGCCCGATACGTAACCATGGCGCAGACCCTATCGTGGGAGGATGCCGCCAAACGGGTCGGAGAACTCATGGAATCAGGACAATACATGAGCATGATGGAGCTTGCTGCTGCCCCTGCGCATGAGCGCGCTGCACTATCCCAGAGCTTGTGGTATATGTACAGCGAGACGGCACCGGAAGCTCAAGGCTTTTTCCCTTCCATTGAAGCGATTCACGGCGGCGGCTTTCCTGAAGAAACCAGCCGTTTGGCTGATCGGCTTGCAGACCCGCAATTTCTATCTACCCTCACTGCTGAGGTAGAGCGCTTTGCAGGGGCATACGAAGATAATCACGATCTGATGCGGTTCCACTACCATCGCCCCGAACAGGTCTTACAGGCATTGAAGGAGCTGACGCTCCCTCGTAGGGAGTACGATTCCCTGCTGACGGAGGTCTCGCGTCCCGATGGTTTCATTACAGAGGATGAGCTTGGCGCTTTTCTTTCGTCTGGGAGCAGCATGGAGGGTGGAAAGGATCGGATTTACCGTTACTTTACGGATATTCCCGCCCATTCCACGAAGGAAAAAGCGGATTTCCTCAAGTGTGAATACGGCATTGGCGGGCGTTCACACGCACTTTCGAGGAGCGATGGCAGTTCGGAGAGCCACGACAGCAAGGGCATTAAGCTCACGAAAAAAGGCTGTCCCGAGGTTCATCTGAACTGGAACGAGGCAGCCAAGCGAATTGATAGGCTCGTCAGTCTGCATCGGTATCTGACGCCAGAAGAAAAAGCTCAGTTTCAGCAAAGTGCCCAGCGCAATTCCCTCTTTGACACCTACAAGGTGGTCAAGGAAAGCCACCCCGACGATATGGTGCTGTTTCAGGTGGGTGAATTCTATGAATTATACGGCGAGGATGCTCGGACTGCCGCCTCTATGCTGGGGCTGACGCTGACCTCCCGCCTTGTTCCCGGAGCGGGGCGAGTGGATATGTGCGGTATTCCCGCCCACCAACTGGAGCAGTATGTAGAGCAGCTCCGGGACAAATATGATGTGACGATCTCCGCTGTTGACTGGGACAGCCAGGAGCGCCGTGTGTCATCCCGTCCATCGATTGACCATGAGGCGGAACGAGACATTGACGCCTACGAAGCCGAATTCGGGGCAGACGGCACACGGGTCTTTGGGAGCAGCACAATAAGGTCGGAAGATACATCCACGCCGTCTCGTACTGAGATCACCCAGGCAGACATTGACGCGGCCATCCAGGAATGGAACGGCGATACATCAAGCAAGCGCGCCGTTGTGCGCCGACTGCGGGAAGGGGCTTCCCGCGCAGATATGCTCCATGTGCTCCGGGAGGAGTACGGCGATGATCTTCCATCGTTCCCGGTCAATGGCGTAAGTGGTGCGGGGGACATTCCCTGGGAGGAAATCCGCGACCGTGTGCTTAATTTGATTGAAGAAGATCGTTTTTTTACTGTAGAAGAACAGGACGCTCTGGAGGACATTGACCCCGTTTATATCCGAGAACGGCTGGCCGAATCCGGCATTGAAGGCGGAAAAGTCGTTGACCAGGAGAAGTTTGCCCAAAATCCGTTCATCCGGCAGGTTGAGCAGACTGTTGCCCAGATTATTCAGGAGGAAGCCGAACCAGAAGAATCGGAACAATCGCAAGGCACTTCGCCCACGGTACGGGAAGTTTACGAGCAGTTTCTACCTATTGTTAAGAGCCTTGTATTGGAAGATGAGGCTTATCAAAATGCCTGCAAAAATTCGGACAGGGAGAACGCTTATCTGGAAGGAGAAGCTGCTATTAAGCGAGTCGTGGCCACGATTCAGGATGCCCGCTTTATTGATCTGTACTATGGACTGGACAACTTTCACAACAGACTGCATAGCGACATTATACAAGCCACCTACCCTGAATTGTCTCAGCCTTTGCCGGATTTGACTGAACAACCTACCGTCCAGGCACCCGCCTATCAGGTGGGCGATACGGTCTATCTGGAAGATGGGAAACCTTTTATCATCGAGCGAATCAGCCCGTTGGGCATCGAGCTGCGCGACCCGTCGCTGACTTATCCCATTCTCCGGGCAGAAAGTCAGGAGAGCTTTGCCCGGCTCATGGAGCGATATCCGCAGCCTCAGAAGCAGCCGGAAATCACCTCCGAAACGGTCGCTGTTTACCCCGCCAAACAGAACGGCCTGCCCTATGATATCGTCATTGAGCGGATGCACACAGCACCCCAGAAGGAACGCCCTGAGCAGTCCACCACGCAGAACTTTCGTATCACCGACAACCACTTGGGCGAGGGCGGCGCGAAAACCAAGTTTGGCTACAATATCGCGGCTATTCGCACGCTCAAGCAAATCGAGGCCGAAGGACGAACAGCGACGCCAGATGAGCAAGAGGTGCTGTCTCGATATGTGGGCTGGGGTGGTCTGGCGGATGCCTTTGACGCGAGCAAGCCCGCGTGGACAGACGAATACCGGCAGCTCGCCGCAATCCTGACCCCGCAAGATTACGAAGCGGCCCGCGCCTCCACACTCAACAGTCACTATACCAGTCCCACCGTGATTCAGGCCATCTATGATGCGGTGGGCAATATGGGCTTTACTTCTGGAAATATTCTGGAGCCGTCTATGGGCGTGGGCAACTTCTTCGGAATGCTCCCGGAAGCTATGCAAAGCAGCCGCCTGTACGGCGTAGAGCTGGACGGCATCACCGGACGCATCGCCCAGCAGCTCTATCCCAAGGCGAATATCACGGTCGCGGGCTTTGAAACCACGGACAGACGGGACTTCTTTGACATCGCCATCGGCAACGTGCCATTCGGCAACTACAAGGTCAACGACCGGGCTTATAACAAGCTCGGTTTTTCTATTCACAACTACTTTTTCGCCAAGGCCATTGACCAGGTGCGTCCCGGCGGCGTGATTGCCTTTGTCACTTCCCGCTATACCCTCGATCAACAGTCCCCGGAGGTTCGCAAGTACATCGCCCAGCGCGCGGAGCTGCTGGGCGCGATTCGCCTGCCGAACAACGCTTTCCGCGCCAATGCCGGAACGGATGTCGTCTCGGACATCATCTTCCTCCAAAAACGGGATCATCCGATTGACATCGAACCTGATTGGGTGCATCTCGGCCAGAACAAGGATGGTTTTTCCATCAACAGTTACTTTGTCGATCATCCGGAGATGATTCTGGGCATTCAGAGCAGGGAAAACACGCAGTATGGCCGTCAGGATTTCACGGTTCTTCCCGTTGAAGGAGCAAGTCTCGCGGATCAGCTGCATGAGGCCATCCAGCATATCCATGGCAACTACCAGGAAGCGGCACTGCCCGACCTCGGTGAAAACGAAACAATCGACGAGTCCATTCCCGCCGATCCCAATGTACGCAATTTCTCGTATGCCGTCGTGGATGGCCAGGTCTACTACCGGGAAAACAGCCGAATGGTCAGGCCAAGCCTGAACCAGACTGCCCAGGAGCGCGTGAAAGGCATGGTTGAACTGCGCGATCAGGTGCATCGGCTGATTGACGCACAGCTCGACGAACACAGCGATGAAGAGATCGCCGTCATGCAGCAGGAGCTGAACCGGACGTATGATGCGTATTCAGCAAAATATGGCCTCATCAACGACCGCGCCAACCGCCTGGCCTTTTCGGACGATTCCTCGTATTATCTGCTCTGTTCGCTTGAGATTCTGGATGAGGAGCATCGCCTCAAAGGCAAGGCGGACATGTTTACCAAGCGGACGATCAGGCAGAGACACAGTATCGACCATGCGGACACAGCTTCCGACGCGCTGGCTGTGTCCATCGGGGAGCGGGCAAAGGTCGATCTCCCCTTTATGTCGCGGCTGACAGGCAAGGACGAAAAACAGCTTGCCGAAGAGCTCACCGGCGTGATCTACCGCATCCCCGGTACGGATGCGCAATATGTCACGGCAGATGAATACCTTTCGGGCAATGTACGTCAAAAGCTGCGCGAAGCAAAGCTGGCAGCGCAGTCTGACGCTTCCTTCCAGACCAACGTGACGGCGCTCACTGCCGCCCAGCCCAAAGACCTGGAGGCATCGGAGATCGACGTCAGGCTCGGCGCGACGTGGATTTCGCCGGACTATATTCAGGATTTCATGTATGAGCTGCTCAATACGCCATACTACCAGCGCCGCGCGATTGACGTGCATTTTTCGCCCCATACCGCCGAGTGGCGCATCAACGGCAAAACGGTTGTTTCGCGCAGCAACGTCGCCGCGTATGCTTCCTACGGCACAGACCGGGCGAATGCGTATAAGCTCTTAGAAGATGCGCTGAATCTGCGAGATACGCGCATCTTTGACACCATTCAGAATGCGGATGGCAAGGAGCAGCGCGTACTGAACCAGAAAGCCACTACCCTTGCCCAACAAAAGCAACAGGCCATTAAAGACGCTTTCCGTGAGTGGATATGGAAACAGCCGACCCGGAGAGAAACGCTTGTGAAGGAATACAACGAACGATTCAACTCGATCAGACCCCGTGCGTATGACGGACAGCATATCGTATTTTCCGGCATGAACCCGGAAATCACGCTCCGCGAGCATCAGCGGAGTGCCGTCGCTCACATCCTGTATGGCGGCAATACATTGCTTGCACACCAGGTAGGGGCAGGGAAGACGTTCGAGATGGTCGCCGCGGCAATGGAAAGCAAGAGACTGGGCCTCTGCCAAAAGAGCATGTTCGTCGTGCCGAATCACTTGACGGAGCAGTGGGCTTCTGAATTCCTGCGTCTCTATCCTTCCGCAAGGATTCTGGTCACAACAAAAAAAGATTTTGAAACGAGCAACCGCAAGAAATTCTGTGCGCGTATCGCTACCGGGGACTATGACGCGGTCATCATCGGCCACTCCCAGTTTGAAAAAATCCCCGTCTCCCATGAACGTCAGGAACAGCTGCTTCAGGATCAGATTGACGAAATCATGATGGGCATCACGGAACTCAAGGAGAGCAACGGAGAGCGTTTTTCAATCAAGCAATTGGAGAAGTCCAAAAAGCAGCTGGAAACCAAGCTCCAGAAGCTGAAAGCGGAGGAGAGGAAGGACGATGTTGTAACCTTTGAACAGCTCGGTGTAGATCGGCTCTACGTGGACGAGGCACACTCCTACAAAAACCTCTTTCTGTACACCAAGATGCGCAATGTTGCCGGCATCTCCGCTACGGAAGCACAGAAATCCTCTGATATGTTCATGAAGTGTCGGTACATGGATCAATTAACCGGCGGGCGAGGCGTAATCTTCGCGACAGGCACGCCTGTCTCCAACAGCATGACGGAATTGTATACGATGCAGCGGTATCTGCAATATGCCGCGTTGCAACGTAGCGGCATGACCCATTTTGACGCCTGGGCATCCACCTTTGGCGAGACGGCGACGGCAATCGAATTGGCCCCTGAGGGTACTGGTTATCGGGCCAGAACAAGGTTCAGTAAATTTTTCAATCTCCCTGAACTCATGAACGTATTCAAGGAAGTCGCTGATATCAAAACGGCGGATCAGCTTCATTTGCCTACACCTGAAGCCCATTACGAGACCATCGCCGTCAAGCCCAGCCCGCAGCAGCAGGAGCTGGTGCAGGCCCTATCCGAACGCGCCGCGGCGGTTCATCAGAAACTCGTTGACCCCTCCGAGGACAACATGCTCAAGATCACGGGCGACGGGCGCAAGCTGGGCCTCGATCAGCGGCTCATCAATCCGCTACTGCCCGACGACCCGGACAGCAAGGTCAACGCCTGCGTGCGCAACATCTTCCGAATTTGGGATGAGAGCAAAGGGCAGAGGCTGACACAGTTGGTCTTTTGCGATATTTCAACGCCCAAGCCCGTTTCAGGCGACCAGATGTCGGAATTCAACGTCTATGACGACATCCGGGCCAAGCTGATCGCGCAGGGCGTCCCAAAGGAAGAAATCGCATTCATCCATGATGCGGATACGGAGGTAAAAAAGAAGGAACTGTTCGCTAAGGTTCGTTCTGGTCAGGTGCGCGTGCTCATGGGCAGTACCGCTAAAATGGGCGCGGGCACCAATGTTCAGGACAGGCTCATCGCCCAGCATGATCTGGATTGTCCCTGGCGTCCTGGTGATCTGGAGCAGCGTGCGGGTCGTATCGTCCGTCAGGGCAACCGCAATGAAAAAGTGTTCATCTATCGGTATGTGACAGAGGCCACCTTTGACGCCTACCTCTGGCAGACGGTCGAAAACAAACAAAAATTTATCTCGCAGATCATGACCAGCAAAAGCCCTGTTCGTTCCTGTGATGACATGGACGAAACCGCGCTTTCGTATGCTGAAATCAAGGCGCTGTGTGCCGGCGATCCCCGTATAAAAGAAAAGATGGATTTGGATGTGGATGTTGCGAGGCTGAAGCTGATGAAGGCCGATCATCTGAGTAAACAGTATCGGCTTGAGGATCAGCTGCTCAAGGATTTCCCGCAGGAAATCGAGCGCGATACCCAGCTGATTGCCGGCTTTGAAAAGGATATTGCCACGATTGAGGCGCATCCGCTTCCGCAGGAGGATTTTGTGGGCATGATGGTGGGCGGCAAACTGATTCTGGACAAGGAGGAAGCTGGCAAAGCCATTCTTGCGGCATGCAAGGAAGCCGCTAAGGGTATGGACGCCGAGTTTGGCTCCTATCGAGGATTGACGATGAGCATCTCTTATGATTCCTTCATTAACAAATTTCAGCTCATCCTTCATGGTTCCGTCTCCCACCGCATGGATGTTGGCAATGATGCAAGAGGCAACATCACCCGTCTTGACAACACCATCGCACAAATTCCAAAGCGTATGGAAGAAACGGCTGCGCGTCTTGCCGCCGTGCGCCAGCAGGTTGCCGACGCTAAAGAGGAAGCCGGCAAGCCGTTTCCTCAAGAGGATGAACTAAAAACCAAGAGCGCACGCCTGGCAGAGCTGAATGCAGCACTGGATATTGACAAAACAACTGCAACAAAGCAGCAGGAGAAGCCTCGTCGGGGCGAGGAACGATGAGCGGAAACGTCATTTTCTTTGCGAATCGAGGTGATCTATGAATCTGTTTGAATCCGTAAAAAGCAGCATAACCACGCGAGAAGCTGCCGAGCACTACGGCATTCATGTTGGCAGGAGCGGCATGTGCCGATGCCCATTTCACAATGACAGGATACCCAGTATGAAGGCGGACGAACGCTTTCATTGCTTTGGATGTCAGGCGGATGGTGATGTCATCAGCTTCACCAGCCGCCTTTTCGATCTTTCTCCCAAAGACGCTGCGCTGAAACTGGCTTCGGATTTTGGCATTGCTTATGACGAGCACCTGCCTTTGTATATTGTCAGAAAGCATCCTGAAATCAGCAAAGAAGAAAGGTTCCAGCATCAGGCGTCCTACTGCTTCAGTGAACTGGCAGCTTACAGAAATCAGTTGGTGCAATGGCAGGAGCAGTATGCTCCGCAATCTCCAGACGACGACCTTCATCCCCGATTTCTGGAAGCGCTACATCATCTGGATGATGTAGAGTATCAGCTCGATGTGCTGCAATATGGAACAGATCAGGAAAGGCAGGAAGCCGTTCAGGAATACATGCAGAACCAAACAAAACCCCAGGAGGTAACGACTATGAGAAAAGACTTCGATCCTATCCCCGTATATTATGAAACCGCTGCCCATGCGCGCGAACATGGCGAACTCGATCTGTTTCGACTTTCACATCAAGAGAACATCGCCTGTAAAAGGGACATAGAGGATGCGATTGCCCGCCATTTTGACGGCATGCATCTGGACAATGAAGCGGTCACAGAAGTCCTCGACCAATACGGAGAGGAGCGCGTCTCCGTTGTGCTTGCGGCGACTGTTCAGATCAGAGGCTGGGATGGCCGCTTTTCTTCTTCCAACAAGGATTGGGCCTGTTCAGTCACTTTGCCGGAAGCGCAAGCAGCGAACGGCCTTGATCGCCGGGATGATTACACCGTGGCTTCTCATTCCACCGTTCTGGACGGTTTCATCCGGCTTGCCCGCAAAGAGATCAAGGAGCGAAGGCGATCTCTTAGCGAAGAAAAGAGCAGTCCGGCGACCATGCCTGAAACCAAAACACCCAAGCACAAATCCCACGACATGGAGAGATAGGTGATGAACTCAAATGGGTGAAAAGCGATTTGCGATATTGCTCACCGATACGCAGCATGTAAAGGTCTTGGTGTGTGATTTCCCAAAAGAGATACTGCTCGGTCGCATTCGAGAAACTGATGAATCTTCACGACGACAGCCTTGCAGAAAAGGCAGTATGGAGAGATAATCATGGTGGAAAAGGAAAAACGGCTGATCCAGCACAACTTCAAGACCACCGAAACTGAAGCGGAGATCATCAAGAAGAAGATGAAGTCCCTTGGTATCACGAACACGTCCGCCTTCCTTCGGTCGATGGTGCTCAATGGCTACATTCTAAAGCTGGATCTTCCGCAAATCCGCGAAATGATACGCCTGCTGAGCAACATGACCAACAATCTCAACCAGATTGCAAAGCGTATGAACGCTCATGGGCAAATCTACGAAACCGAAATCGACGAGATCATTCAGAAGCAGGATGAGCTATGGAAGATGATAAACCGGCTGCTGACCGTCTTGGAGCGAACAGCATAACGAGGAGGAACATCCCATGATCAAGACTACACTGCGAATCGCGCTGACCCCCGCCATCCTGATCGTCAGATTGCTGCTCGGACTGACCGCCTTCATTACGTCCATCGCTTCCTCGATCCTCGGTTTGACCGTATCCCTGTTTGCCCTCTTGTCCTTGGTTGAGTTCTTCATTGGATACTGGCAAAACGGTATTGCGTTCCTAGTGCTTGCGCTTCTGGTCAGTCCCATTGGACTGCCTGCTATCGCCAACCTGCTGCTGAACAGGCTGGATCACATGATCGGTTTCCTGGAAGGTCTTCTTTGCTAAAAGCACATCACGCGGCGATTTGTGTTCATCACAGATCGCCGCTTTTCATTTATACTGAGGAGGAGTTCATGGCAACAACCCGCATTATGTCGATGCACATCAACAAAGGAAAGACGATCTCGCAATGCTTGAAGGAGCGAGTTGAATATATCAAGAATCCGGATAAGACGGAGGGCGGCGAACTCATCTCATCCTACGCCTGTTCTCCCGAAACCGCTGACCACGAATTTCTGCTTGCGCGCAATGCGTATCTTGCCAATACCGGCAGACAGATTCATAATGAAGTGATCGCTTATCAGCTCCGCCAGTCCTTCAAGCCTGGCGAGGTTACGCCGGAGGAAGCGAATCAAATCGGATACGAGCTGGCCTCCGAATTGCTGAAGGGCGACTATGCGTTTATCGTAGCCACCCATACAGACCGCAAACACATTCATAATCATATTGCGTTTTGCTCGGTTTCGCTGGAATGCACGCACAAATTCAGAGATGTTATCCGTTCAGGAAAACTGGTGGCCGAGCTTAGCGACAAGATCTGCGAGGAGCATCGCCTATCCGTAATCAAGAACCCGCAGGACAAAACCGTTTCCTATGATAAGTGGCTGGGGAACAACGCAAAAACCAGCGGCCGCGATTGGCTGCGAATGACGATTGACGCTGCGCTGCGAATGCAGCCAGATGGATTTGATGCGCTAATGCAATTGCTTGAAGACGCCGGATGCTGGATTAAGCGAGGCGCTCAAATCAGCATCAAACCTCCCAATGGAAAGCGTTATGTTCGTCTGGATACGTTGGGAGCGGAGTATACAGAAGCTGCCCTGCGTTCTGCGCTTACCGGTCATCGTGTTCATATTCCCAAGGTACCAAGAAGTCAGTTCACGCCCAGTCAGGTGGAACTGCTGATTGACATTGAAGCAAAGCTCCGTGCAGGCAAAGGAAAAGGTTATCAGCGTTGGGCAGAAAGGCACAACACAGACGCCGTTGCCAAGTCGATGATCTATCTAAAGGAGCACCATATTTCTTCCTATGACGAGCTTGAGGAGAAATTGCGCTCCGCACTTGCCAGCCGAAATGCGCTCAAGGATAGAATCCGAACCGCTCAATCACAGATGACTGAGATTCGCAACCAGCGGAATGCGATTCTTAGTTACCGCAAAACCAAAGACATCTATACACAATATCGGGAATCGGGCTGGTCGCCAGCGTTCTATCGGGAGCACAAAGCAGAGATCGAAGCACACAAAAAGGCACAGGCCATCTACAGTGCCGCTGATGGAAAGCTGCCGACATTGGCCGAGCTTTCAGAGGAATTTGACCGACTGCTTAATCAGAAACGCGAAGACAGCGAAGTTCTCTCTCAACATAACACGGAACTTCGCGATCTTCGTCATATCAAAACCAACCTCGATACCCTCTTATCCGATGAGGATTATGAGGCCGATCTACACAACCACGCTATACCTTCCGAACCCGATCAGCACCGCAGCTGTGAATCTGTGGAGCGATAGACGAAAGCCCTATGCCTTTCTGCGTCAAAAGCGATTAGGCATAGGGCTTTTTTCTTTTGGAGTGGGCGTAAGCCCAAACGGAGAATGCGCAAGCATTCTTCATAACCGCAGAGCATGCTCTGCTTAAAGGGGATTGGGGGCAGGTGCCACCAACAAGCAAAGTGCAAAAAGTATAACGTTTGCCCTGCTTGCACCGATTATCTCAAATTTGACATAACAATGCCAAATCAGTATGAAATCTCTCCAATCAGCTCATTGGCTTCATTGATAAATCCTTTCCAGATCACTTCAGATTCGGAGTACTTATAAACAGCTGCAACCCATTGACCGCCCGCGTCAACAAAGTCATCTGCATATTCCCATTGTGGCTCAATAACATAGGCTCCTGTCGTGTCCACAAATCCGTATTGCCCATCAACCTCGACGCGCGCGAGCATATTGGCGGTAAAGTCGTATGCCGCATCCCATTCGGAGGAGAGTACGATGTCCCCGTTTACACTCGCAAAGCCGCATTGACCTACAGGATCATCAAGCGGCCCTACGATCCGTTCTTCGTCAATTACGCGAATCCAGCCGTTTGTGAGCTCGTTATAACCATCGTGATAGGGATAAATAGTCTCTGGGAACGTGGACAGTGTTTCGCCGTCCATGCTCAAATATCCCCACGTGCCGTCGCCATAGTTTACAAATCGGAAATATTGGTTCTCCTCAAACCATGTGATAGAATAGTTACTGTCGATCTCGGCGATCAGCTTTCCTGTATTGTCAATGAGTTTTGTCGATTCATCGTCGTTGAGAGTATACCGATTTTCAGCTTCATAGAACAAGGTTTCACCAGGCTCCAAACTCAAAACAGTCTCCCCATCTGAATGAACCCATTTCCACTTGTTTGTGCCAGGATCGGTTACGCGCCAAATATCTTCTTCAAGGCTACCTACAAGAGGTGCTGAGGGCCACTGCGCGGGCATAATGACATTGCATTCATAATCAGCAATGCCCCACAGGTCATTTTCACAATAGGCGACGAGCTGATCGCTGAGCCATTCAAATTCCGTCCACGTTTCAGGCGCGAGATGATGCTGTTCTCCCTGAACCAGATATATTTCTTTCTTTCCATTCGGCTGGTAAACAATATGCTGCCACAAGTCTACATGCTTGTCGAAGAATAGACGGCCCCGGTCAAAGGACTCATCTACTCTAATTTCATCCAATGGCGCAAAAAAGATATATTCCCACCACACCTCTGAGGTTAATTGACCGTTTGTGTCGATTTGATTGTATTGATCCTCGTATCTGATGAAGAGTTTTCCATTTTCAAATTCATACAACATCAGATCAAACTTTGTGTTCGAGAGCCATTCGCCTTCTGTATTCATCAGTTGCATGACCTTTTTGTCGTCAGCGCTGTACCATGATACCAGCAGGACATATGGAGGCACGGCTTCCGAGATGCAATTAGTTGGAATGGCTTCAATCTCATCACAGTCAAACGGCTCGACAATGATTTTGCCGGAGCGGTCAATCCTCCCCACTTTATCATCAACATAGATATTTGCCTGCTGTGTTGCGTCAAAATAGCCTACGCCATCAAACTCGGCAGCATGCAAAACATTCCCATCTGTTGCTTGCAGCCCAATCTTGCCATTCTCTTTGAAGAAGGCAACGTCTCCCTGCGCAGCGTAGACTTGGCGTTCTTCCGCCAGCGCGGTGTCGCAGATGGTGAGAATCAGGAGTAGAAACACCGTAAGTATATTCAGTGCATAGCGTCTCATAATCACCATCTCTCTATACCTTATGTGTCATAGAAGACCCGCGCATTGCTGGCGTTTACAATACAGATCCTTTAATTCGTCATTGTACTTTCACACCGCAAATCGTCTTTATCTCTTAGAACGAATTTTACATCGAACTCAATCCGTTCAAAAGATTTCCATGTATATCGATGTACCCAAATTTTCTATCTTGGTTATCCATTTTTTGAATAACCCGAGCCACTGGACCATCCACTCCCAAGATAAATTCACCGCATGAGTCCCATTCTTGGTCATAGGCGCGCTCTCCGTTTTGTGTAATATGAGTCCATTTTCCCGTTGAATTCAACAAGACTGCAGCGAGCCCTTGACTAAAAGGTTTCGTTTGCCCCCATTCCGTCGATGAAAGAATCGTTCCGTCGATGTACATATATCCTACTTCTTCTGTTTCCATCATTTCTATTTCGATCCATCCTTCGCTGTATTGACCGAAAGAATCAGGCTGTATCTTATTTCCATCAACACAGGAGAGAACGGTTCCGTCAGAATCCATAAATCCCCATTGGTCAGAATCTGTCTCGTATTGGATATATCCATTCCCTACAGGATACAATACAACGTAGTTTTCAGAAGACAAATCCTTAATGATGTTACCCGAATTGTCCATCACGGCAGCAAAGTTCTCTTTCCAGACTATCCACCTGTCTGCTGTGATATAAGAGATGTTGTCGTATATTGAATCAATCATAAGATTTCCTGATTGATCCAAAAGACCGGTCTTTCCATGATTCTTAACCAGAAAATAGTTTTCATCTTGAGTTGATGTCACTTGATCCCATTGAAGTGGGCAGATAACCGAACCGTTCTCATCCATCATTCCCCATTTTGAACCCGCCTGATAATAGTAACCATGACTCAACTTTATCACATATTCACATGCTATCTCAGAAGACAGGGGCTGTTGAGAGAGTGTACTCAAGACCCATTTATTATCCTTGTAGCTGTGTTTTGCAAATACCGTTCCATTCATATTCATTCGTATTTTTTTTGAGTCGGTAGTTAACGTAACCGTATTTCTATCTATATACAGATCGTCCCACCAATCATCAAGCAAAAGTTCGCCCGCCATGTTGATCATATTCCATTTTCCATTCTGCTGGACATAGGCTATTCCATTCTTAAATCCATATGCCTTATCCCAACATGCCTCAGTAATCAACCTACCATCCAAAGAGTAAAAGCCATATTGCGATTTGTCATTTTTCGTGGTTGAAAATAACAAAGCCTCATCATAAACCTCTGTATATCCCGTATGTTGATATTGAAGAAAGCCTATGGAATTACAATGGATAGGAGGGACAACAACCTCGCCATCCATACGAATCTTTCCCTTGCGATCTCCTATACGGATTTCAGCTAAGCCATACTCATCAAAATAGCCAATATAATCATATATAGCGTCGCAAAGCACAGCGCCATCTAAGTCTTGAATGCCCATTTTCCCATTACTGCTAAAGCAAACAATATTTCCTTGAGGCTCCCAGAGGGTCAGTGAAGCTTCGGCTGTTGCAGTTGTAGCCTGAAAGAGTAGGATGAGCATAAATGCCAGCATCATTTTTTTCATGTTGAAAGCCTCCTTAGTTTCCTGTGACCTTTAATTGATCGCCCCATCTAAACTCAATGCCTTTCGATATCCATTCATCATATTTGGCATCAAAGTTATAGATTTGCAATCCTTCACCCTTAGCGCCTATGCCGACAAGGGCATGATCCAAATGTATCGGTTGACCATCAGCGTCCATATAGTCGAAGTCTTCAATATAGCTTTCCCCATAGTCGGTGCTTTGCAGGAAGCTGGTCAGCTGGCCCAACGCGTCATAGGCGTAGGTGCTGGTGGTGGTTGTGCCGTTCTCTTTGCGCACCTCGCCCGTGATGTAGCCGTTCTTGTTGTAGCTGTAGCTGAACGCGATCTCGCTCGCGCTGCTGGTCGCCTGCGTGAGCAGATTGCCTACGCTGTCGTAGCCGTATACCGTTGTCAAGGTGCTCGACGAGGTTTCAATCCTCTGGCCTGCCGCGTCGTGGGTGTAGCGGGTCACGTTTCCTGTTCAAGATCAATTTTCTACTTCTTTGTATACAGTCTCAAATTCGCCCAAAGTATCTTGAAATAATGTAGTGGGATTTCCTGTACGCCAATTTTCAATTAGTGCCGTTTCAAATACTTCTGATACACGCGCATAAAAAGCCGTCTCTGAGGATCCATACATCTTAAAGAAACTATTTATTGTTTCACGAGAGGTATCCCCGTATATATTATTACTACTGGCAACATGTAGCGGATAGACTTCCAATCGCTTTTGATAGGGAAAATAGTAAACATTCAAAATAGCACTGACAACAGAATTAAGGTTTGGAAGAGAAACAGAATAAATAAACAATATCCGCTTTTTATCAATTTCCCATACGACCTGAAGATTCTCATCATCCGATAACATGTGATTACTAAAGCCAAGACAAATAGTGTCAGGAACAGCATATTTGACAGAATCAATAGTTTTTGCTAATCCACTCATGTTATTCCATGACGTTGAAGTGAGGTGCCCTCCCCAAACATCTTTTGTGCCAAAATACATTTCATCAAAAATGTTTCTTATCATAATTTTTTTAGCGCAATTGAACGTTCCAATAGTCAGAATAAGTATTAGTATGATGATTAATATGTTCTTCAATCCCCGTTTCATGGAACAACCTCCAATTCGTTTGACCCGTGTTCCAAACTAACTATAAATGCATACGCTTCGGGCTCGATCGTTTTCAATTCTTCTAGAGAATTAATATTTAGCCGACTCAATACCTCTGATATTACAAAGTCAAGTGACGTATGCGACAGGAAAATCTCCGCACGTGTCTCGCCATTTTCCAACCTTTTAAAGTATATTGCTTCTGCCTCACTATGCGAGATATTCTGTGTTTTCATAATGTTCATCACATTATCCGCATCAAGATCAGCCATATAATCATCTGGTGAAAAGGCTACTTTCCCATTATTGGTGCGAATAGTTGCATCGCCCAACCATCCTGCCATATCTTCACGCGTTGAATCACTGCCTCCTGTTTGTTGATTAGCCAATTTCCGTTTAATCCACTCTATGACGTCAAAAGTAAATGGAGGATAGTCAGTTGCAAATATAGCAGCTTTTGTAATATTGTAATGTGCATAATCACTGGCAGTAGACATGGCATTATATTGATCAGTCCATAGCCGTTCAAATTCCAGATCAGAAAGCTGCTTGCCTAGGGCAATTTCCATTGAAGCCTTATATTGCGCCAGTGTTTTTGGATAATTAAGAAGTGCTGTATAAGACATTGTTTCTACTGCTCCAAGAATCTGATTTTGAACTCGCACCTTATAGCGTAACAGTTTATACTCCTGCTGGGAAAGTCCGATAACTTTAGTAAAAAGCTGTTCCTCTGGAATTAGCTCAGTTGTAACAGTACCATCCCACATCATCATATCAGCCCATTCTTTAAAGCTGTCGTTACTGTCCCCGTAAACCAGGCGCCCAATAGCTCTTGTATAAACCCAGTCAATCTCATCGTCGGTAAGCCTTGGATCAAATGGCTCTTACTTCAACGACCACAAGATTTCTTACCGCCCGCTGACCGAATCATTTATCCATACTTAATCACTGTCCATGTATACTTAAATACGGATAAGGTTCCATGAATACTTCAGCTATTTTTTTGTCCGATAACATGAGATATATAGAACACGATTCAATCTGTACTTCATCAACATTCGAAGAAAAAGTAGCAATATTCTGATTGGTGAAAGAAATGCTCAATTCAATTTTTTCTCCATAAACATCTATATACATGATCAACGACAGACCGTTATCATATTCTCGCTTAAAAATCAGTTCTCCCCCTTGCTCCTCACCAATATAAATTGGACAATCCAGAAAAAGTTCAACAAAATCATTTTCTTGAAAATGCTTAATCATTCGGTTTTCCCCTCCCTATTTTTATTTAGGTATAACAGTTATGATATCTCCATTTTCATTGGAAACAACCCGAATATCAATCGTTTCATAAACAAAAGTACCGGGCTTATTTCCTGGTGATTTAGTACCATTTATAATCGCGTCCTCAACAACAGACGGCGGAATACCTCGAGGATCAACATATTTGTCTACAAAGCTACTATATTCATAAGTTCCAGGCTGTAAACCGTGTTCTTTGGCAATTTCTGTGGCTCTAGCATATTGCTCAGCACGAACTTCAGGAGTATCTGGAGCCATACGTTCCAAAGCATGCTGAGAATACTTCCTACCATTAATGATTTCTCCACCCTCCGGCATATCCCAAAGGTTTTCAAAATCAAACGCCTCATCAAAAGTACCAGCCGGGACCTTGCCATACTGCATCCCCATCTTGTTGCCGTACTGGATCATCCATTCGGTTGTATAGGGATGATTGCTGATAATCCAGTTGGTGTATACGTTGTATGCTCCAATGGCTCCCGCTTCAACGCCTACGAGATTTCTCACTGCTCGCCAATAATCCGGATCGCTCATCGGCGTATTCCATGTGGTTTCCAATTCACCGCTTAGGCCGGATGTCCACCAGTTCAGGAACGTCGATACATTTGGATCCTGCCGGAACGCAATATATCTCGTTGCGTAACCCTGATAGATCCCAACCACCACGTCGGGGATACCAGCCGTTGCATAGTTCAGTGCGTTATAGAACGAAAAATCATTGATTAACGCGTTATAACGAGCATCCGCAGATGTCATGATGCTATTCCAATCTTCAACCGCCATCTGCCATATAGGTGATAAGACATACTGATTGATCGCCGTTCCAACAGGCTTTACATATTTTTCATAGAGCGTTTTGTCTATCGGGATTGGCTCAAATGTATTCTTGCCGCTTAGATTATTGTACGCTTTCGCAGCCTGATTGTATCGGGGGATCAGATACTCCTGCAAACGCTTTGCTGCATCCGGCCCGATAAACATCACGTCCCATCCTTCAGGGCGTGTTGGCGCGGGGGTAGGTTGCGGATTGCTGGGCGTTGGTGTCGGCGCCGGTGTCGGCATCGGAGCAGTTGGAGTATTTACTGTCGCTTTGCTGCCTGAGTTGCCTTTTAGCAAGGTACATGCACTGATAAAGATTGCGCTGGCTTCAACGCGCCCCTTCGCGGTTGACATGTCTATTTGGCTTAGTTTATTCGCAGCCTCTCGAATAATGCCTTGCGTCTTAGCATCCAGATCGTAGTATTTCTTTGCGTATTCACCAAATAGCTGTGCATGATCAATAACTGTCTTCTGAACCGCCGCCTTGACATAAGCTGTAGCTGTCTTGACAGCTTTTTTTGCGGATGCTGTTACTTTATTGATCAGATTCTTTGCCGAGCTGATAAGTTCCTTAAACAGCATACCGCTGGGATCGCCAAGATTCAAAGGATCATTGACACAATACGCATACCGATTGAGCGACAACGGAGAGATAGCCTGTCCGCGCACAATATCCTTCTGGCTGAACCTGCCCAAAGCCGGTTCAAACTGCCTTGCGCGCAGATTCAGCATGCCGGTGGCTGCGTCATAGGCTTCGGCATTGTAGGTGAATCCGCTGACCTTCACGCCGCCCATCTGCTCGCCAAAGGCAGTGTAGGCGAAGGATTGCACCTTTACGCTGATATCCGGCAAAGCGGAGGATACCGCTGCACCCGCGACAGGTGCGTTCACAGTCTGCGCCACGGACCCGCGGCCGTCGTAGACATAGCGGGTTACGCCGTTTTCATTGTACGCCGCAATACGCTCCAGGCCGTAGGCATATGCCGTCGTGGCGGAAGTCCCGCTGGCGGATGTTGTTGTTTCGGAAATCACCTGGTAGTATTCCTGCGTGAGATCGTACAGGTATTCCGTCGTGGCCCATTCCAGCTCGGTAGGCGCGTCCGCTCCGTTCGCGTTGGTCTGGCTCTGTGCAGGCTCCACGATCTCCGGCAGCCCTGCAATGTTCCCGCGAAGCAGTTCTTCCAACGTGGAGCGGGATGTGTCACCCGTTTCCTTTTTGCTCAGGCGCATACCGTTTGCATCGTAGGTAAACTGCTGCTGATATCCGTCATACCCGACGTAGGAGGTAAGCTGATCGAGCGCGTCATGCGCATAGCGATCCGTCAGCTTGCCGTAGGTCTTGCTGGTCAGCGTCTTTTGAATCAGGCTGCCGTTCTTATCATAGCTGTACGCAATCTTGCTTTGACCGTTGGTCATGCCCGTGAGCTGATTGGCCGCATTATACGCCATTTTCAGTGTCACGTTCTGGCCGTCCGTCCCGGTAATCGCCTTTTCCAGCATGTTTCCGGCCTTGTCATAGGCGTAGCTTTCGCCGTAGCCCGTACTTTGCAGGAAGCTGGTCAGCTCTCCGAGCGCGTTATACGCATAGCTGTTTTCCGTCTCCGTTCCGTTTTCCGTGCGCTTTTCGCCCGTGATGTAGCCGTTCCTGTCATAGCTGTAACGGAACGCAATGTCGCTTGCGCCGCTGGTGGCCTGCGTGAGCAGATTGCCAACGCTGTCATAGCTGTATGCGGTTGTCAAGGTGCTGCTCGCGGTTTCGACTCTGCGTCCCGCCGCGTCGTAGGCGTAGCGGGTCACGTCCCCATCCAGCCCCGTGACGCTGGTCATCCGGTTCATGCGGTCGTAGGTGTAGCTCACCGTGCGGCCGTCGGGGTAGGTCATGGAGGTCTTGTTGCCGTACGCATCGTAGGTATAGGAAACCACGTCGCCGTTCACATTCGTCACGGAGACCAGATATCCCTGCC
>ULVF01052302.1_pt1 | contig 42953 bp, 59 predicted proteins | sample 1959201 | NCBI WGS metagenome assembly ULVF01 (sample SAMEA4835779, study PRJEB28245) | human gut metagenome | biome: gut microbiome; material: fecal sample | place: Denmark | collected 2008 | reverse complement strand
AGGCAAGAGTCCCAAGGCAAGAGTCCCAAGGCAAGAGTCAAGAGTATTAAATAGAATATTTACAGTATAATTGAGAGGAACTTAAAATGAAAACCTATATCCAAACAACATTCACGCTGAATATCACTGTGCTAGAATCCGGAGCCCTGCAAGTGGAGGGCTTTGAACCCGCATTCCAGAGCCCGGAGGACTTGTATTCCTGGCTACAGAATCTCGCCGCAGAAAAGCCGATGCCAAGTCCCTACCGCCCGACACGGTTCTCCTCCGAGTGGGCACGGGAGGACGAGCTCCAACGCCAGGCCCGAGCACGGGAACTTTTCAAGAAAAGGAAAGAATCCGTGCAGGTCTGGAAAGACACAGCCGAAAGTCCTCAGCCCAAGGAAAAGCTCAGGGAGATGGACCTCTTCAGGGAGGAATACAAGAGGTTCAAAAGGAAATACCCTCAGGCCAAAGATGAGGTGCTCCGGAAGAAAGCCCAGCAAATTGTGGAGCTGAGGCGAGGACTGGTGGAAGAAATAGGCTTGGAGCTCGCCCAAGTCCCTCAGGCAAAGGCCCAAGTCCCTAGCCACGAGTCAAAGGTAGGGATTGGGGAACAAGAGAACAGGGCTGAGCCGTCCCATTTCCCCGGGAAACCCCTCCCCGTCAAACCTGTCCCCTCAATAGACCAGCTCCTGGCGGAAATTTCCCAGACCAAGCTCAAGTAGAGTCCCCAGGCCAGAGTCCCCAGGCCAAAGTCAAGAGTCAAAACTCAATAATAGAAAACACTAGAATAAACTGAAAGGAATCCAGATGACAAATCAAGTAGATAAGAAACTTTATTTCCAAGGGGAGAACCTCCTCCTCAAGCACCTCCACCGAGGCCCTCAAGGCACAGCAGGAAGTCCAGCAGGAAGTCCAATCCTAGAGACCCTCACCTTTTTTCGCGTAGGGCTCACCTCCCCCAGCCAGTCCCTCGACTACGACCCCAGTTGGAAAGCCAGCTACCGCTATGTGGAGCAGTTCTTCCTGAAAGTCCAGCAGGAAGATGGAAGCCCTGTTCCCTTGCTCCAAGTCGAGCACCTCTCCCCGGAAGGCTTCCTCCAAGGGGATACCCAAAGTGCCTATAATATCCTCGTGGCAGACTGGGAAGAAGAACTCCGGGAGGAGGGAATCTCCCCCTCCAAGACCATCCTCTCCCTCCCGGAGTCAGTTCTCATCTTCATCGTCGGGGAGTATTCCGATGGCCACCGGATAAAGCTGGGCGAGATGACCCAGGGGAAGATAGATGCCCAAATCTATCGCCGGTTGCAAAGGGAGATGGTGGAAATACTCCTCAACCCGGACTGGGAAGAGGTGATTTGGGTTTTCTGAGCCCCAGGCAAGAGTCCCAATTCTCAAGTAGAAAGTAGAATTTTGAAAGAAACATTTAAAAGAAAGGAACCCAAAAGATGACAGACGCTGAATACAACCGAACCCTGCATAGGCTAACCACCTGGCTGGAAAATCCCAACCACAGATACTGTGTAATATCTCCAGCCACCAACTACACCCCCGCAGTGATAACCCTCCTCGAGGGCGCACGGCAGACCACCCGAGGGCTCGCGGAAGGAGAAACCCAGGAACACTACCAGGCCCTGGGCTACAAGGTTCCCGGGCAGGAAAACCTCACCAAGCTCGACCTAGCCTATCTCCGCATAGCCCAGGTTCGCAATCTCCACGCGCAGGGGATGCTGGAATCCCACATAAGAAAGGAACTTTCCAAAGAGCAGATTCTCCAAATCAAATCCCTGAGGAGGGCACGATGACCAGACCCAAAGAACCCACCCTCCGGCCAAGGATATACCTGGGAAAGGAGAAAACCCTGGATGGCAAATGTATCCTACAGGACATCTTCCTCACCAGGAAAACCAAGACTGGAGGAGAGGACATCCGGATAGGAAACATTTGTTTCCAGGGTCTCAAGGGCCAAAGCCCGGACAGGGAATGGATAATTTCCAGTGGGAGCTTTCTCAATACCCTGGTGGAACCCCTCAAAAAGGGGAATAAGAATAGGGTCTACCTGGCGAGAAAGCTGGTGGAAAACGAAATCAAGAGGCTGAGGAATGAGCTGGAAAAGTTGGAGGATAAAATCGTCCTGCTCTCAGGAAGGAAGAAGGAGCCCGGACTTGTGCACTTCTACTTTCTTGAGGATGACTGGCCGCTGAAGATAAAATTCAGCAGGAGAAGGAAGGTTCCCAACAGCCACCCGCCGAGACCCCAGGGAGTCAAAAGTCCCAAGCCCTCAATCTCCAGTCAACAACCCTAACCCTAACCCTGAAAGGAAATGAAAATGATAGACAACTTAACAAACAACCCTAGAAAACGTGAACCCCTCCATCTTCAGTGGTGGGTGCCGGACTCCAAGGAGATGCTGGAGAAAATGGACTGGGAGTTCCTCGCCCCAGTGAGAAAACTCAACGCAGCCCAAAAAGCAATGTTCAAGAAGATAGTCAAGGAGAACTATGGACTCCTGCTAGAGCAACCCACTACTTTTAAAGGCACCATACTCAGTGTACCCCTGCTTTGCAAGGACTTACCTTATGACCACAAACCTACCGTTGCTCTTCTCACGGAGCCTATCTTCTCAGGTTTCAGTGGGCAATGCTGGTCAGTGCCTTTTGTTCGGTGGCTAGATTTCTCGGAAAGCTCAGCTCTTCTTGAAAAGTTTCTTTCCACACTGGAAAAGAATGTAGCCTATGAAAATCCCTTTTATCAGGAGACCAAATAATGAACCCCCAGGAACAGTCAAATCAAAACCCCTCCTTCCCTCCCCAGGTAACCCCTGAGCAGCAGGCCTTTATTCAAACCCTCCTGGATGGCAAGCCCTGTTTCCTCTCGGCCCGGGCAGGCACAGGCAAGACCACCACAATCAAATGGGCTGTGCAAGCTCTCCGCAAGAGGCTCAAAGCCGAAGGTCGGGACAACCCTCAGGCGGTTTGCGCGGTAGCCTTCAATAAAGCCAACCAGCAAGACCTCCAAAAAGCCCTGGGGATTGACGTCCAGGTGATGACCCTCCACGGGCTAGGCTTCAAGTCCCTCCGGGAAGCCCTGCCAGGACTCGACCTCGAGATGGGCAAGGTGTTTGAAATCCTCAAGTCCCACGGGAGTAAGCTCCGGAAGAGGGAGGTCTTCTCAGATACGTTCCGCCTGGTGAGTTGTGCGAAGAACTGGGGTCTGGGTTACGAGGGACAGCTTGGCCCGTGGAAACTCAAGCCACTTGTCCCTGCGACCTGGGAGGCCTGGGCAGACCTCAAGGCACACTTCGAGCTCTTCAATGCAAAGGAGGAGATTGCGGCGGAAGTCCTCAAGGAGTCCACACGCCAAGCGATAGAGGAGGGCCAGATAGACTTTGATGATATGGTCTATCTGCCGGTTCTCCTCCGTCTCCCTGTCTGGTCAGCCGAGCGGCTCATTGTGGACGAGGCCCAAGACCTAAGTCCCTTGAACCTAGCACTCCTCGCCAAGAGTCCCAGCAAGAAGTGGTTTGTGGGCGACCCGTTTCAATGTATCTATTCCTGGCGTGGCGCGCAGGAGGATATCATCCAGTCCCTCGGCTTGCCTGAACTCCCACTCACGAACTGCTGGCGGTGCTCGAAGGAGATAATTCAGGAGGCCAACAAGTGGGTGCCAGACATTAGGACAGACAACCCCAGTGAGGGTCCAGTCCAAACCCTGACCTGGCTCCCAGACTTTAAAAAAGAAAACCCAGCGGTGATACTCGGCAGGAGGAACTCGGAGCTAGTTTCCCTGGCGCTTCAGCTCCGCCACTCTGGGGTGCAGGGTTTCATCCAGGGGAAGTCGTTTGTGAAAACCCTGGAAGAGATTCTTTCCCAGCTCAAGGGAAGTAACCTCACCTCTCTCCTCAAATCTCTTGGCCAATGGCTGGACAAGATGCTTGAGAGCTACCCTCATAAAAGTGGAGAGCTCAAGGACTACGCAGAGTGTTTGGCACTGTTTCTTTCCGAAGGCCGGAGTCGTCAGGCTGCAGAGAAGCTCATCTCAGAGAGTTTCACCGACACCCCAGCTCCAGGGGCCTGGGTTCTCTCCACCATCCACAAGGCTAAGGGCAAGGAATGGCCCAGGGTGTATGGCCTTCAGTGGACGGATAAGGCCAACCAACCCTGGCAGAGAAAAGAGGAGAGGAACCTCCATTACGTTGCTGTTACCCGAGCACAAAAGCAGTTTACTTGGATTGCAGAAAGTGCCTGGAAAAAGGAACGTGAGGATTGGCGGGCACCCTCAGGTCAGAGAGTTCAAGTTCCCAGCAGAGAGTTTGAATTTACCTCTGGTGCTTTCGGTTGGGATTACTCCGGGGAATCCGATTGACAAGACAGGCTTTCCCAGCTAAAATAAAATGAAGATGAAAGGAGAACTGATATGAGCCACACAAATCCTGGGGTTAAGTTTGTCCAGGCTAAAATGCACGTCGTGCAGGATAGGCAAGGCACACTTTACCTCGCACAAGCAGACCAGCTTTTTTGGACAACCATTGAGGGGGAACTTCTCCCCCTCCAAGGGTACAAAGACCTGGGTTCGGTGGAGAGTCTGCTGAATAAGCTTGCCCAGTATCGGCACGCGAGTAAGATATTGCTAGGCCAAACCCAGAACATTTTGTTGAATAACCTGGAACTTTTTAAGGAGATAGAATGATAGGAAAGATAGATGAGATGCTAGATAGGTTGAGGGAGGAAACCCTCCCAGATGTGGGAGTCCCCCGTCCGATGCTAGCCACGGCGCTGGAAGACAAAGACCTGGATGGGTTGCAGTATCCACTCCTTGGGAGTCCCAAGATAGATGGCTACCGTGGACTCTTCTGGAAAGGGAAAATCTACGCGAGGAGTGGAAAGCTTCATCCCTGTCCCGCGGTGCAAGCGCTGGGGAAGAAAATGCAGGAGGCAGGACTCCCTGACCTGGATGGGGAGCTGGTAGTTCCTGGAGAGAGTTTTAACACCGGGGGTGGAAAGCTCCGGAGGCTAGATTACACAGGCCCAGTGGGATTCCTGGTCTATGACCTCCTTAACGACGGGCTACCTTTTTTAAACCGGTGGGAACTTTACTCCCATCTGGAAAAAATCCCTGGCCTGGAGTATGTAACCCAGGTCTGGCTGGAAAATAAATCCCAGCTGTTAGATTTCGAGAACGCCTGTCTTTCCGCCGGGTTCGAGGGGGTGGTGGTTCGCAAGCCAAGTGCCCTCTACAAACACGGCAGGGGAACTCTCCGTGACCAGATAATGCTAAAGCTTAAGCGCTTCGCCACGGCGGAGGCCAGGGTGCTGGAACTCCTCCCTCGGATGCATAACGAGAATCCACAGGAAACTAGCCCGCTGGGATATGCCGAGAGGAGCTCTGCAAAGGAAGGACTCTTGGAAACCAACGTCCTCGGGAGGATAAAAGTCCAGGGACTCAATGGCCCCTTCAAGGGGCAGGTTTTCCACATTGGCACCTTTGATGGCCTGACTGAGGATGACAAGATTCAGGAGCTCAGGAACCAAACCCTCCTGGGCAAGGTGATAACTTATAAGTATTTTCCTACCGGGGCGAAAGACAGACCACGGCATCCCGTGTTTCTCTGTGAGCGTCCCTACTGGGATAGAGAGGAAGAACAGGATGACAGAGAAAATTGAAGTCAAGCACTATACGAAGTATGAGATAGACCCAAATGCCAAAACCTTTCAGGATTGGAACTTCTACTGGAAGGAGGGGAACAGGGATTATAAATATAGAATCTTTCAGCACCTTAACCAGGAACCCCCACGCACAAGCCCAGTGCCAAGGCTCAATTCCTGGTGGGTGTGCTCCAAGGATGTCCTTGCAAAGATTGTAGCAGAGACCGATGGCTTTTGGGTTCTCGTTGGAGCAAGCCCCTGGGAGCCCGAACGCCTCACTACTATTTGGGAGAGAAAGCACTACGAAACCCGGATGCTGTTTCAGTGCCCAGATACCCGGCGGGCCACGGAGCTCAAGCACAACCTTACCAGGAATTCCCTGTGGAAACCCAGTATTTTCCAAATCGTATCCGATATGAGTTACAACCTCCAGGAGGAATCCGACCCGGAGGACTGGGAGAACTTCCGCTTTGGGGTATGCTGGCCAGGGAGGTTCTGCTGGCTCAAGCCTGGCAAAGACCAGCTCCGGGGAGTGTGGAATGACTGGGAGGTTCTCAGTCAGAATCTTCCCGACGAGACCCTGGAGGAAAAAGAAGACCGTCTGCAATGGGCGATGGTCAAGATGCAATGTAAATGAAAGGAGAGAAATTGAAATGAGTGCTATGGATAGAACCATCTTAATTGAAAAGGCAGAGAGGATTGTCAACCAAGACAGGAACACCCGCTATGGAGGGCCGGAAGAGTCCTTCACCACCATTGCGAAGTTCTGGTCGGTTTTCCTTGGAGTGGAAGTTAGCCCCCTCCAGGTGGCCGGATGTATGATACTGCTCAAGCTCGCCCGGCTGAAAAAGACCCCGACCCACGAGGACTCTGTGGTGGACGGGATAGGGTATTTTGCCTGTATGGCAGACTTTCTGAGGGAACCTCCCGCAGAGGAGTCCAAATTCAAAGACCTGATTGAGGAATACCAGAAACAGCTATTTAAGGAGGAATCCTGATGGAAAATAAAACTAATCGGGTGGCACCCAGGGACCTCCTCGAGCGTGCCCTGGCCAGTCCCAACGGAGTGAGGATTTTCTTCCTCACTCAGGAGGAGGCAATCTCTATGCGGAACAGAATGAATGCTGTCAAAACCGAGGACAGGAAAAAGAACAACAAGGTCTATGCCCCAACCGACCCGAGCTACAACTCCACGCCATATGATGACCTGGCCATTGTTATCAAGTCAGGACTTCTGTCCACTCAGGGAGAGGCCAAGACCCTCTTGGAGAGGGGAGGTTTTCCCTCGCAGTGTCCGGGGAGCTGGTTGTATGTTCTCCCTAGTGGGGCATCCGACCAGGCCTTTATTGTGGAAGAGCTCTGAAGTAGGGGCTTTCCAATGGAAGTAAGACGGCTCAGTTTCCCCACCCCCCAGAATCCCAGAGTCAATTTTTCTCCGGGCTTGGGGACTTGGGGAGAGGCCTGAGCCATCTCCCGCGCCGTCAAAAAATATTTGTGCCAGAACAGCACATTTATATTGACAAGCCGGGTTTTTAACATTATATTGATTTTGTAATCGGGCGGGAAGTCCAAGCAAAGACCCCCATTCCAGAGAATCTCTTTGCAGGGCCTCCCTCCCACCTCATCAACCCATTACCACTGAAAGGATAAAACTATGGTAAACTTTACAGCCGAAACACCGAGAAAGAATTTCACGATTGCAGACAAAGCGTTCACTTGTCCTCAGCCGTTCGCCGCAGGCCACGTCTTGACAGACAACGAAGCCGCTGTTATGAATCAGGTTCTGTCTGAAAACGTCCGTAATAATATTGCTCCGAAAATTAAAAAGGGAGAAGAAGTCAACCAGGAAATCATCGACAAATACGTTGCTGGTTACGAGTTCGGGATTAGAAGTATCTCCACCTCTGACCCGGTTCAGAAAGAAATCCGCCGTATTGCAGAAGATGCCCTGGGTAAGAAACTGGCCTCGAAAGGTATGTCCAAGGCTAAACTCACGAAAGAACAGTATGGCGAAATGGTTGACAGCATTATCCAGAACAACTATGATGCTCTCTACAATCGTGCTATTCAGGTTATTGAAATCCGTGCCGCAAGCTTGGATTTGGAGGCCTAATAAATGTCGGGCAGTGGAATAAAGTCCCAGGTTCTTCTTGTTGAATCTTGCCTTGCCACTGCCCTTCAACATCCCTGGGGTATCCGTATTTGGGTAGGGAATGAACAGAAATTCAAAAGACTTTTCTATCAGGTTCGGAAAGGAAATCCACAGTTTGAATGTCTTTCCCTCCTCACTACGACTATCCCAGGGGAATTTTTAATTTTCAAAGAAACGGAGGCCCAGGATGGCTCAAGAGTGGAAGAAACTTACGATTAGACTCCGCCCTGAAACTCACGTTATGATGAACAAGCTTAGCAAAGCTGAGCCGGCAGTAGTCATTCGGGGGATGATAGAGCGCTGGGTCGGAAAAATGATAGAACAGAAAAACTTGGAGGAAAGAGTGCAGAGAAACCTATCTATTGAAAAAGGAGACCAGGATGGTAGATAATGTAAACCAGGAAGAAAATCCCATAGCCGAGGCGGATAAGGAATCTGTTGACCGGCTGTTTAATAAAGACCCACAGTTCTTGACCCAGGAAGACCTGGCGAAGATTGTCGAGCGGCTCCGGGCGAATAGAGGAACCTGGCTCAAGAAAGAGAAGAAGGCCACTGGAACCTCTCGAGGTGGAAAGAAAGTCCTCGAGAAAGCAGAGATGCAAGCCCTCTTAGCAGATTTAAAACTCTAGAAAAGGAGAAAAGCAGAATGACCAAAGTAAACATCATGACAGTATCCTATGACGAATGGCAGAAAAGAATGCTTAAGGCCCTGAAAGACCTTGGCGTGGAGCAATGGGTCGGATATGAAAAAGCTAAAAAACAAGTGGAGAAAGACCTAGAACGTGAATCCCAAGTGGATAACCTGAAAGGGAAGTATATTAGCCTGGTCCAGGATTTTGTGGAGGAATTCCTTTCCAAAACAACCCAGACCGAATGGGGTCCAGAGATAAAACCTGAAGAGGGTGAGCGTCTGGCCTTAGATTTCTTTTTTAAGCTAAAGGAGAAAATGGATGCAGGAGAATGAGCAGGAAGAGGTTGAATCCCAAGGGGACGTCCCTGTGAACAAGGCCTTCTCCCAGGCCAACCCCTACCTCCAGCTGGTTTGGGATGCCACCTCCCTGGGGACTTTCAAGGAATGCCCGAGGAAATACTATTACCAGGTCATCCGTGGCTACACCACAAAGAAGACCGCCCTGGCACTGGACTTCGGGATTGCCCTGCACGAGGGGCTTGAGAGCTTTTACCGCCGGCAGGACAAGGGTATGGATTTTGAGTCCAACGTTCTGGCCACCGTGGAACAGCTTATGAAACATCCACTTCGTCAGAACATTGATTCCTACGAGGACCCGCTGAGGAATTCCAAGTCCCTCGTGGCCCTGACCCTGGCTTATCTGGACAACTACCAGAATGACCCACAGGCCACCAAGAAATTCGGGGACGGAACCCTAGGCGTGGAGCTCCATTTCCAGTTTGAGTCCAACCTGAAATCCTGTTCTGGGGAGATGTTTTCCTTTGCAGGTCATATAGACCGCCTTGTGGAATCCAAGTTTGGTCTGGGAGTTTTCGTGCTCGACCACAAGACAACTGGGATGCCCTTAACAGACCATTACTTCTCCCAGTACAACCCGGATACGCAGATGACCCTCTACACCATCGCCGGGGAGGTTTGTTATTCAACCCCTCTCAACGGTGTGATAGTTGATGCCATCAATGTCAAAACAGGGGAGTTCGCGAGGCAGATGACCCTGCGTTCCAAGGAGTATTGCAATGAGTGGCTGGAGGAACAGCGCCTTTGGCTTACCCTGGCAGAATTCTTCGCTACCAAGGGCCAGTGGCCTCAGAACGATAAGAGTTGCAACAAATACTCTGGGTGTCCGTTCAAGTCTGTTTGCACGGCACCTCGAGGACTTCGAGCACAGATTCTCAAGGAAGATTTCACGAAGAGAGTCTGGGACCCCACCCAAATTAGGGGAGGTGAATGATGTCCCGAGATTGGATTTTTTGGTTAGCTTTTTTCCTGATGTTCATCCTAGGTAGGGAGATAGTAAGATGTCTGTAGAAATAACTTTCAAGTTCGAGAAACTTCCAAATAACCCAGCAGTGGTAACTTCCGTGAAATGCACTGGTGAAGGCATCCTCCCAGAATATGCAACAGCCCTGTATCTGTTCCGTTCAGTTCCGGGCTTTCGGGAGGAATTCTGCAAGGGCCTTCCCGAGGAGGCTATCCAGGCCCTGGACAATTTTGATTTTAAAGACAGTGATGTTATAAATTTAGGAGAGCGCAAATGCCTACATTAGAAACCTACAAAACAGAGAAACCAATTAAGCTCCTTTTAATGGGCGACACAGGCACAGGAAAAACCGGTGCCCTGGCGAGTCTTGCCAACGCAGGGTATAGACTTCATATCCTCGACTACGACAATGGGCTGGACATCCTGTCCACCTCTGTTGACCCGGACAAGCTGAAGAATATTGAGTATGAAACCCTGACGGAGAAAAAGAAGGCGGTCAATGGAACAGTCCTCATCCAAGGCACTCCCAAGGGATTTTCCAAAGGTCTGGCACTTCTCACCGAATGGAGTCAGAAATACACTTCCCTTGAGGATATTATCGTGATTGACTCCCTGACGTTTATGTCCGACGCCGCACTGGAGCACGTCCTTGCAGGGAACGGCCACACAGGCAAACAGCCGGAAATCCAAGAGTGGGGTCTGGCAATGTCCCTCATCGAGGATGTTCTTTCAATCCTCTATTCCACCGACGTCCAGTGCAATGTGGTAATCAACAGCCATATTAAATACATTCAGGACGAGGGCACGGGCTTGGTCAAGGCGCAGATAAACACCCTTGGCTCTAAGCTCCCTCCCAAAGTCGGCAGGTATTTCAATCATATGCTCTGTGCTGGATTCCAGGGTTCCAAGCGAGTTCTCTTCACCAAGGCCACGCCGTTGATGGGACTGAAGAGTCCGAACCCAGGAAAGGTCAAGGACATCTACCCTCAGGCGGATGGCTTGGCCAACTACTTTAAAGATGTTAAGGCCTAGCGTCTGTGGCCTAGCATCTTTAGGACAGGGGCTTGCTTTTCTCCTCCTCCATTCCTCCGAAGTCCCTGTCCACCTACTCCAATGCCCCAGGAGTCAAAAGGCAACAGTCAAAATTTGACTTGGACTCTTGACTCTTGGCGGGGCACCTCGAAAACAACTAGACAAACTTTTTATTTAGTTTTAATTTAATTCAATCTTTCTGAAAGGAAAAATCTATGACAAACTTTATGCACCTGCTTGACAAAAAAGTATCTGAAACCGAACGTCCGAAACCCTTGCCGGTAGGCGCCTATGATATGGTTATCACAGGCTACACCACAGGCACCAGCCAGCAAAAACAGACTCCGTATGTAGAATTTGCGCTCAAGGTTTTGTCTCCTCGTGATGACGTAGACCCGGAAGAATGGGCACAGGTAAAGAATCCAACCGAGGCAAAGTTGAAAACTCAGTTCTATCTTACAGAGGATTCTATGTGGCGTCTTCAGGACTTCTTGGCCAAAGCCGGTTTTGACACATCCTCTGATATGTCCTATGCCGAAATGCTGGCTGAGTGTGCAGGCAGAAACGTCATCGGCATTGTGTCGCATAGACAGTCCCAGGATGGCGAATCAGTATTCCCTGAAGTTCGCAAGTTCCTGAGTCAGGACTAACCAGCTAAAAGTAGGGAGTGGAAAGGGATGCTTGGCCCTCCCTCCCTACTCTCTAATTCCAACCCTTTTATCCCGGAGCTCCCTATGGAAATTGAACTTAATTCTATTCACATTCGCCCAGAGCGCCAACGTAAAGACCTTGGGGATTTAACAGACCTCAAGGTTTCACTGCTTCAAGTTGGCCTAATTAACCCTGTTGTTATTGAACAAGACCCAGATGATGGCCTATTCTACCTCATCGCGGGGGAGAGAAGATACACTGCTTGGAGCCAGCTGGCCGCCGAGGGTAAACTTCCCTCAACCATCAAGTGCACCCTCTTCACCAACCTCGACCCCTCCACCCGCCACGTTATAGAGCTCGAGGAGAACATCAAACGAAAAGACCTCACTTGGCAGGAGAAGGCCAAGGCCATTGACGAGCTGTTCTATCTCCGCAAGTTCTCCACGAACATCGAGCTGGCGGAGTTCCTTGGCCTCTCTGAGGGGTTCATCTCAAAAAACCGTGTGGTCTGGGCTAACATTGACAACCCCAAGGTTGCAGGGGCAGATACCTTGGTGAGTGCATACACCATCTGCCGACGGGAGAGCGAGCGACTCCTTTCCAACATCCGCTCGGATATGGACCAGTTTGTTATTGATATGATGGAGGAATCTGAAAATGGAACAGAACAAGGAAGAACTAACCCAGTGGGAACGGGAGTCCGCTGCACGAATGGGAATGTCCCTGGAAACTTACCGCAACTGGAAACAGCGTCAGCTGGAGTATCTCAAAGCCCAGAACAAACTTCGCCAGACCCATTCCCAAACACCCAAATCATCTGTGCAAACTTCCCCATCTGGGCAGACTCCTACAGCGGGCCAAAATTCAACCTCCTGCACTTGGATTTCCCCTATGGTATCAACCATCAGAAAAGTGAGCAAGGCAATACGAAGAATTTTGACCACTACGAGGATACTCCGGAAATTTACCAAGGGCTAGTTGAGGCCCTGGTAAGGAACTCTGAGAAACTCCTTTCCCCCTCCTGTCATATCATTTGCTGGCTGAGTCTTAACTTCCAGGAGTGGACAAAAGCACAGTTCAAGTCCATCGGTTTTGAGTGTCTGGCCCAGCCTTTTATTTGGTATAAGTCTGATAATAAAGGCATCATAGCCGACACTATGTGCGGGATGAGGAATGTTGGTGAATACGCCCTGGTGTTTGTCCGGGAGAGAAGACCTGTGGTCAAAAACATCTCGAACATCTTCCCACACCCCTGCACCAAGAAGTTCCACGTGAGTGAGAAACCCCTTGCAATGGAGCGGCAATTGATGAGTGCGTTCTGTGATGGAAACACTCGCCTCCTCGACCCGACGTGTGGCAGTGGTACAGCAATTATGGCCTCGCTGGGGTATGGTGTGGAACAGGCCCTGGGATTGGAGCTTGACCCAGATATTGCGGCCAAAGCGCAAGCCTGGCTCCACGACGAGAAGATTGCTGAAAATTCAACAAACCTAGATATTGATTTGGAGATAGACCTATGATGAAAAGAGGAAATTATTTCACAACAGTATGGAGAGGTGGGGACTTTAAAGAGTCCCCAGTAGAGGTTAATGTAAAGTGGGCTCAGGACGCCAACGGGGAGCTCACCCTGGACTCAGGAGATGTGGAGCTGACTCCCTTCGAGGCTCAACGTATAGGGGAGAATATTCTTTCCGGCCTTTCCAATGGAACCCTGTCCTGGGAGCCGTGCAATGACTAAGCTGGTAGTTGTAACAGAGTTCCCTGGCAAGACCGACCTTGTTACAGGGAGACTCCTCTCCGGGGAAACAGGGAGGATTTTCTGGGACATCTGTTCCCAGGCGGGAATCCAGCCTTCCGACCTGGAAATCATCCCTGTCCTCACCCAGCGTCCTGGAAGTGGAAAGATTGAGGAATTCTGTCTGAATAAAAAAGAGGCCGAAAGTCAATCCCAAGAACTTTTCGGAAAACCCTATTCCAGGGGCTATATCAAAAGTGGCAAGTATCTGGCCCCGTCCAAACTCCCTCAGGTTGAGGCTTGCCTTTCTCGCATCCGAGAGCTCAAGCCGAATCTTTGCCTCTGTCTTGGCTCCTTCTCCACCTGGGCGTTGATGGACACCTGTAAGTTTACCGCAATCAGGGGAACTTGTATGGAGTCTACCCTTGTGCCGGGCCTCAAGGTCCTGCCCACCTACCACCCAGTTACCATCATCCGAGACTATTCTCAAAAGGTAATTGCCGGGGCTGACCTTCTCAAGGCAGCGAGGGAGATGGAGTTCCCTGAAATCAACCGCCCGAAGAGGGAAGTATGGATTCCAGAGACGAAAGAGGACTTGGCGGAATGTAGGAAGTTGCTCAATGAAAGGAGCCGTCTCACCCTGGACATAGAAACCAAAGACGGGCAAATCACTTGCGTAGGGTTTGGGATTTCCCCCTCCTTCTCCATCACAATCCCCTTCACCGATAGTCGCAAAGAGGACTGGAACTATTGGAGCTTCCTTGATGAGCTTTCTGCCTGGGCGCTCGTTCGGGACATCTGTCAGAACCCTTCCATCGAGAAGGTTCTCCAAAACGGAGTGTATGATATTCAATACCTCTGGCGAGTTATGAACATCAAGACCCTCGGCTTTCGAGATGACACTATGATAATGCACCATTGCCTCTATGAGGAACTTCCCAAGTCCCTTGGTTTTATGGGCAGTATTTACACCAACGAGGCCTCGTGGAAACTTATGAGGCGATTTGAAGAAAAGGACCTGAAATAATGGGAGAGCTTTTTATTGATTTCCTTCTGGCAATATTTTGGTTATTGCTGGTTATAACTAGTTTGATTCACCTTGACAACCTGGGAGAGTTCAGTGAGAGATACAATTCAAGCAGACAGACAGATAGCGAAACTTCTGAAACCGGAGAGGAAAAGTGAGTTCTTTTCCCCTGGAAGTGTATGGGCACATAGGGTTAATGGCCATTGGGAGCTGGTTTATCTTCATTCCCTGACCTCTCGCCTCATCAGGAACTCTTCTCGCGAGGTAGATTTCTACACCCCATTCGGCCTGGAGCATCTTCCCCGAGAGAAGTTCCTTTCCCTGTTTACCCCTGTGGGTTGGGCACGAGTGAAGTTTGAAGGGCTTGCATCCCTGGATAACATCCGCCCCGAGGTTCCACCAATTCATATCCCGGGGAACCTAATCTCAGGGGCTTGACAAACTGCCCCGCCGGAATTATTATGAAAGAAAACTGGAGGGTTTTAATATGAAGAGAGTTATTCTTTCTGAGTCCAAGCATTTCCTCGGTTGGGCTGTTGTGCCCAGTCCTGGAGAATCAACCCGATGGGGACTAGTTCCTCGGGCCCAGAAAGCCAAACTCCTTTCCCGGCTACTTCGCCACTCCTCTCTCCAGCTTTCTTTCCCTCGGGACGGTTGGGATGGGCTTAGCCCTGTCGAGGCCCTGACCTACTACAAGCTCAGACTTCAACTTCAGAAGATTGAACTTTCCACCCAGTCCCTTAATTTGAACAACCTAAAAGCTGAGAGGAGTCGCTAGACCTATGTTAAAATTCAAGACAGAGAGCTTCGTGCCAGATGACGAGGCTACTAACCTGTGGGTATACAATGGGCTTGACTGTTGTCTTACCTATGAAATCTGGGAAAAACTTAAAACACAGTTTAACACCAACACAGCCACCATCTATAAGTGGGAGTTTAGCTCCCAGGCCGTGGCCCTGGAAATGATGTTCCGAGGGTTCCTCGTTGACCGCCAAAAGGTACACTCCAAGATAGAGGAACTTGAGCAGGACTACAACTATTACCAGGCCAAGTTGAATATCCTGGCCAATGCTGTGTGGGATAAAGACCTTAATCCAAATTCCCCAGCCCAACTCAAGGAATTCTTCTACGAGGCCTTGGGTTGTGCACCTGTGATGTTCCGAGGCAAGGTTACCACTGACCGCAGTGCGATGGAGAAACTTATCGACTCCTATCTTTACGCCCGTCCGCTGTGCAAGTTGGTTCTTATCCTCCACGACCTAGGGAAACTTCTTTCCGTCCTCCGCACGGAGATAGACCCGGATGGTAGAATCCGGTGCTCCTATTCCGTGGCCGGTACAGAGACCGGGCGTTGGAACTCCAGCACCTCTGCTCTTGGCACAGGAACAAATCTTCAAAACATCACGAACTCCCTCAGGGAAATCTTTGTCGCCGACCCGGGAATGAAAATTGCCTACATCGACCTCCAGGCCGCGGAATCCAAGGCCGTGGGGTATATCACCGGAGATGAAAACTACATTAAGGCCTGTGATGAGGGCGATGCTCACACCGTAGTAGCTCGGCTCGTCTGGCACGACCTGCCGTGGACAGGGGACATTAAAAAGGACAAGGAGATTGCCTCCAACACCCCCTTTTATAGAGAATTATCTATCCGCGATATGGCGAAAAAGGGAGGCCACGGGACAAACTATTTCGGCACTCCCCCGACAATGGCAGGGCATCTTCATATGCCGACTCCTATTATTGAGGAGTTCCAGCAGAAATATTTTGAGAAATTTCCTGGCATTCCACGTTGGCACAAGCGGGTAATTCAATCTGTTCAACTGGAGCGAAAGGTTACCACCTGCTATGGTCGTGAGCGAATCTTCTTCTCCCGCCCGGACGAGCCGGCAACCTGGCGTGAGGCCATTGCATACGAACCCCAAAGCACCATCGCCGATACCCTGAACTTTGCCGCGTGGAAGGTGCAAAAGAAATTCCAGGGCCACGACGTCCAGCTCATTGCCCAAGTTCACGATGCTATTGTTGTGCAGTATCCTGAGGACCGCGAGGATGAGCTCCTACCTCAAATCCTGAAGGAGATGATATTCCCAGTCCCAATTGACGGGCGAACTATGATTATTGGCGTGGATGCTGAGGTTGGATGGAATTGGGCTCACTTTGACAAGAAGAACCCGGAAAAGAACCCAGATGGTGTAAGAAAGTATAAAGGCAATGACGAAAGAAAACGTAGACATTTTCCCGAGAACAACATTCTCAACTGGAAACCTAATAGATGAGTTTGTTCAGGACACTCGGGGAACTGAATCTCCAGAGCTTTTCCGTCGCTGGGCCGCTATCGCTATGGTAGCCGGCCTTCTTCAGCGTCGGGTCTGGTGTGATATTGGCAAGGGGAAACTCTTTGCCAACCAGTATATTCTACTGGTGAGCCCTCCTGGCGTGGGCAAGTCCATTGTGCTGAAGAGGGTAGAGGAGCTCTGGAAACTTTCCGAGAAAATTTTCATCGGAGATGAAACTACCACCATCCCTGGGCTCCTGGATTTTATGCAGGATTGTTCCAGTCCTGTGTCAGGCCCTTTTGGTGAGACCCTGGTAACCCACCCCCTTTCTGTTGCCCCTCGCGAGTATGGAACCTATATGAAGGCATATGACCTGAGCGTCCTAAATGTCCTCAACGACTTCTGGGATTGCCCGAGTTCCTTCTCCGAGATGACCAGGGGTGGTGGAAAAAACACCCTGGATTTCCCAGTCCTAAACCTCATCTCCGGAACCCAGCCAAGTTTCCTCAACAACGTCCTGCCTGAGGAGGCTTGGTCTCTTGGGTTCTGCTCCCGTCTGGTTCTTTGCTACGATTGGAGAGTAGAGGTTCTCCGCACCAGGGACCGGTTGAACCTCCCTGAGTTCCCCTTATCCAAGTATCGCCCAGCTGTGGAGGCCCTCGTGGGTATCCAGGGCCAGATGACCTTCACTGAGGAGGCCCTTGACTTCCTGGACACCTGGATAATAGATGAGAAGATGGCACCCGTGCCCTACCATCCACGCCTGGCTTCCTACGTTGCCCGTCGCCCAGTGCATTGGCTCAAAATAGCTATGTGCCTCGCGGCCGCTCAGGGAACCCTCCTCATCACCCAGCCCATCCTGGCCCTCGCCAAGGAGTGGCTCCTGGAACTTGAAACCAATATGCCTGAGATTTTCCGAGATATGAGTAAGGAATCCGACAAGGATGTTATGGATGAAATCAAGCTGGCTATTGTCCGGATGACCCTTCGCACGCCGGTATTCCCAGAGCGCAAGCTTGTCCAAATCCTCACCACAAAAATCCCGACCCACAGGATTTCCTACTTCATCGACACCCTCCTCAATGCTGGCTACATCGAGGAAACAGAAGCCCCGAAAGGCTCAATCAACGCCCTGGGTCAGAGAGGTTTTCGCCACTTCAAAGCCGGGGTAGATTTAAACAAACCTATGTAAAGGAGAACATCTATGATAGAAATTCACATCGAGGATGGACTTGGGATTTCCGAGAACCCTGAGAACACCCTAGCCCAGCCATCCTACCGCCACTTTAGTCCAGAGGAAATCCAGGCCTATGCCCGCGCGTGTAAGCCAGGAGTTTCCCTCCCCGACATCCTAAGTGCCATATCCCGTGAGGCCCTGTCCTGCCGGGAGCTCTACTTTCAAAAAGGCAAGGACGCCCTCTGCCTGTCTTTTGTCCGCCTGGTGTTTTGGCTCCAGCTGTTGAATACGAAAGCCCTGGTTGAGGGTGGTCTTACAGAGGAAATGGTACACCGGCAAATTGCGGATTTTTGGAATAACAAACGGGACTTTTAACGGCGTAATGGCGGTTTGTTTTGCCGGTTTTGGTCAATAAATTAACGGGAGGTAAAGTTGTGCCTCCCGTTTCTTTTTGCGTTTGTGTGGGAAAATTTCCGAGCCGTCCCGTATCCCGATGAAGTGAGCCGTCTCACTCTTCCCTCACAATCCCAGTTCCCCAGCCGTGGTTCCCCAGACCCCATAGTAGTCCACATTCCGCTGCAGGGGTGTGAGTTGTCGGTTCTCAATTCGAGTCTGGGCACTGTCCACCATATTCCCCACGTCCACCCCGTCGAGGAGGGCCCTCTGCACAATGGTAAACATCAGCCGGCCATCCCCACTTTCCAGGGCATTCGTGAAGACTTCCGCATAGCTCTGTGTGAGCTTAGCTCGCTTGTCTTTGTCCCTCCAGATTTCATTTGAAATCTTGAAGGCTTGGTCAACCCGAGTAGGGGTGATATTAAAATACTGGTAGGCCAGGCTTTCCAGCGGCGTGAGGTCAGCAATCTTAGTCCCGGTACTCGCGTAGAGGGTATCATTGACCACCTGGGTTGTTCTATAGAGCATCTTTGGACTGAGTGCCCTCATCATACCCTGCTGGAAACCTCTATCCCCGGCAGGATTCTTCCCCGTCGTGGCGTAGTAATCAATACCTGAGTCCAGGCCATTCCACAGGGCTTTGAACCTCTGCCCCCAGACAAACCCCATAAAGCGCTGGGTTTCCTCACCTGGGTCACGGAACGGGCTGTTTACTTGGGATTGCAGGGAGAATCCAAATGCCCCAGGGATGCCATAGAGGAGAAAATTACTTTCCGCCCCATTCCCCCACCTGTCATACAGCAGATTACTCATTTTGTCATTTGCCGCCCACTCGGTGAATCTTTCCAGGGTTGCTCCAATTTCCGAGCTCCCCATACCACCAAGCAGGGAGGTTGCCAAGTTACTATACATATAGGGTTTCCAGGCCCCATATCTCAACCCCGCATCGAGGTATTGCATTTGCCAGCCTACATAGTGCATAGTCCAGTTTTTGAACAAACCCCAGGCCTGGCCAACCGGCCCCTGCAGCACACGAGCCCTATCACTAGCTGCGAATTGGAACATTGTGTTCTCGGTGAACTTCTTAGCCCCGAGGTACACCTGCTCCTTGGTTATCATCCCAGCCTTGGCCATCGAGTTAAATAGCTTATACCCCACGGTCATAGCATAGCCACGGGACGCCTGCTCTGAGAACGTCGGGAGCATAGTGGCCATATTCCTAAGCATCCCGGAGTAGTCTCCCTTTTTCAGAGAATCTGCCAGGCCCTGTCCAAGTCCAGAGTTCTCTCCAATATAGCTTTCAATGAACCTCGGGCTCAGCGCACCATCTCGAACCATCTGCTCCATAAATTCCGAGAACCCCTGTTCCACTTTCGGGTTGCCCATAAGTTTCAGGCTCTCCCACATAATTTTGAGGGGACTCAGGGTATTCGCGACCATTCCCTTGCCACTTTTAGCAATGAGAGGAACCCCATCATACGCCCACTGGAGAGCCTGCGGACATTCTCTGAGTAGGGCTAACTGTGGCAGCACGGTGGTGATGGGTTGCAGGATGTTGGCCAGCGCATAGGCCAGGTTTCCAAAACCCAAGTCCAGGTGTGCACTCGCCGCATTGATACTCCGAACAATCCTACTCGCGGAGTCCGTTCCCAGTACAGGTGCCAGAATACTATCTGTGGTTTTATTAACCAGTTGGCTAAACACCCCTTGTTCCCCCTTGAGTACACTCAGGGTATCCTGTAGCATCACCGCTGTCCTGGGGTCATCAATACCCAGCGTGGCGATGTCTTTCGCCAGCACTCTGTCATTGATTTCATTGGCCAGCCAGATGTATTTGTTTTCCAGGGAGTAGCTCAGGTTTTCAATCAGGTCTTCCGCCGTTCGCGCCCGGTTGTAGCCACCCACCCCAGACCGCGGGAAGAAAAAGCTAGACTTCGCCACATCCGGGTGAGCCCCTGCATATTGGGCTGCAAAGTTATTGGCCAGAGCAAAGTCATCTGTGCCGGAAAGAAGTTTCTCCTGCCTGAGGTCCAGCGCTCTGTCTTTCATCCAGAACTCCCCAAGCCTCCAGTTTCCTCCATTTTCCTTAGCCTTGTCAATAACCCCCTTGGCCATCTTCTGCACAGCCTTTTTATTATCCCCACTCACGATGTAAACCAGGTTCCCTTTGTCATTGAGAATGGCTTGCCGGAGTGAGCCCTGCCAATAATGGCTAATCCCGTAATGGCCTTTTCTTAGGGGGAACAGCTTGGAATCCGGGATGTGAAGTTTCCCCGCACTGGTGGTGAGTTCCTGGATAGCCTTGTCGTGGAGGGTATTCAGCGCGCGAAGGGTATCCAGCCCATCAGCTCCAAGGGCATTGACCAGCTCCGGCCGAATGAGCACATCACTGAAAGGAATCTCATCATCTATGACTTTAAGGAGGGTGTCAAACCCTTGAGGATTCTTCGTGGCAAGTTGCCTTACCATATTCGCGAAAGCCTTAGGGTCATCCCTCTTAATCCCCCCAGAAACCACCTTGAGAAGGGAATCCTCCCCAACCTGCGGCCGGCCATAGACAAGTTCCTGCGCTTTTCTCCTCGCATTGTCCCGGGTGTTCTGCGCCACGGCATATATTTTCCTGGCCAGCGGGGAGTTCTTAAATTTAAAGACTGTGGGATAGAAGTTCCTCTTTGCAAAGCTAGCCACATTGCCTATCAGCTCCGAGTCCTCAATCGCACCCCAGCCAAGTTTTCGGGCAATATTCTTAGCTCCTTGAAACCCCTTGGCCTCTGCGAGGGAGGGAATATCAGTGCCATCACCTAGGGTGTCTGAGAATCTCAGCGCCCTGTCTAGCACGGCATCGGAGTCCCCAATCCCTTTATAAACAGTCTCCGGGTCTCTCCAGGCATCGGAGTTGGAAATCTTGAGGAGGTTCCCCTGCTCTGGAATAAAGTGTGCAGGGTCATCTGTTTTGGCCACAAACCAGTTGCCCTCTTTACCAGTCTTCCGGGCGATGACATAGAGCCCATCTTTTTCCTTCCCTAGTCTCCAGCCATTACCCACCTCGGCAAGGTTCCCCTGGATGGTATTATCCAACCGGGTGATGGCCTTTTTCCCCTGGGCACTGACTAACCGAGGAAATTGTACATATTCCAGCCAATCCTCCGTAAGCGTGCCATTACCCTTCAGTTCCCCAACCGTGCGTTCCAGTTCGCTCAAGCTCTTAAACCCGATTTCTTTATTAGGAGAGAACGCCCGGCTTCTTACAGAGTTCGTCCCCCGGAGCACTGAGTTCAGGGCTTTCCACTTTTCACTTCCCTCCAGTTCCCCAATCATATGGTCTCGGGACTCTTCTCGAATCCTGCGTTCCAGGCCTAGGATGGTATTATTGAGCTCCCCCTCTAGTTCCGGTTCCACAGTGCCTACCTTTGCCCGAGCATTGCGAAGGTTCTGTTGCCAGGAGTTCTTACTCGAGATATCTGCGAATTGTTTAGGCACACGGACACGTTTTCCTCCGGAGGCAATCCAACCTAGACCACCTGCCAGCACTCCTCCTGCACCGATATCCACCAGTGCTTCCGTGGTGCGCTCCCCGAGGGAACCTCCCTCCCATTCAGGGTTTGCAGTTTGAAGTCCCAAACCTATGGCTTGCCGTCCAACCTCTATCGGGGCAAGCAGGGCAGCCTCACTTCCCAACCTAGAAAGAAAAGGTGCCTTGGCAGTGTTTTCCACGCTTGCTAGTCCTCGAGCCCATTTTCCATAGCGAGTCCCTTTGGCCAACACACTTGCAGCTTTAGCCGTCCCTGCTGCGAGGGGTGCCACCTGGGAAATAAACGCCGCCTTAGGATTCTCCGCCTCCCATTCTTGCACATCCTCGTCCGGGTTATCTAGCCCAAAAAGGCCTAACGTAGAGTTCCACGTTAGGCTCTTAGCCAGATTCTCAAAATATTTCAGCTTGTCTTCCATATCACTCTCCTTGAATCATTTGCAGACCCTGGATATAATAGTTCTGCATAAATGGAATTTGAGAATTCTTGTCCTGGAGCAAGAGGCTTTGCTGTTGCGCCCTTTGCATTATCTTCTTCGGGGTCATCCGACTGAGTTCCTTATCCGACATCTGGGCTAAGTCACTTAGCGCAGCATTCTGCCCGAGGGTTCTTGCCTCACCCTGTTTGTCTACTTGTTCCCAGTGGATATTCCCGTTGGCATCCCGCCAGTAGGTTTTATTTCCCCCTAGTGCACGAGGTTGCATAGCCTGCCATTTAGCCAGGGCCATATTGGCCTGCGCGAGGGCATTTCGTTGCCGCATTTCCTCCTTTGCGAATTCCTGAGCCACCTGCCATCTTTCCGCAGACGCACGGGCTTCTTCAGTAGCATTCTTAGCATCCGTGACAGATTTGTTACCCTCAGCCGTAATCCGGTTCATTTCATTCACGGCCTTGGAAAAGTCAGGGAGCCTGCCAGAAAAGTCCGCGTTGGCAAAACCTGCCGCGAGAACATCCCAGACATTGTAGGGAGTTCCCTCATACTGAGGGGCTTTGACCTTAGAGGTGTCAATATCTCTCATCCCTAGGTTTATCTCCGGAAAGGGAATCCCCTCACTCCCTTGACCTCCGGCCACCATTCCAGCACCACCTCCCGGGCCACCCTGAGCAAGGTAAGTTTCCAGCCAGGTTTTCTTTGGAGTTCCCTCCTTGTCTTCCCCAGCACCGAACAAACTCAGAATATAATCCCCGATACTTTCCCCTGTATTCGCGGCCCAGGAGATTCCAAATTCCCCCGCGTTCTGAGGGTTTTCTGCAGCGTGGTAAATATAATCCCCTGTGGCGACAGCGGCACCGAAAGGGTCAACAACGTGCTGGCCAAGGTAGGGCAACCTATCCGTGTTCCTATTGGGGAGTTCACTTCTGTCCTTTATCAGCCCCTCTTTTGCACCCTGCTTAGCAAGACCCTGATTGATGGCCTGAGCAACTTGCCTACCCTGTTGAGCCAATTTGTAGGGAATACTATTTTCCACCCGGTTCTGAACCTCTTCCTGGGAGAAATATTCCCGTATCTGATTATCTAAAAAATTTGGAATCAAATCAACCATCTGTCATCTCCTTAACCACCTAGTCCAAAGATACTAGAAATCATCTTCAAATCCGAGCCCAGGCCATTATATCCACCTTGAAGTCCTGCAACCCACGGGTTGGTTTGTTTATTGTAGGCCGCTTGACTCGAGCCCATTGCACTACCATAGGCCATAGCCAAATCCCACAGGTAATTGGTCTTGGCCATATCAGCCTGCTGCTGTTGATTGGCAGCATTGACGAGCAGGTTATTCGCCGCTGTGCCGGTGTTGAGATAATTGCTGACCGAGTTGGCATCGGCACCAAGAAGTGCTGGGGTTTGTGCCCTCTGATTAGCAATGTCCGCCGCAGCCTGAGCAACAATCTGATTTTCCAGGTTTTCCTGAACCCGCTCCCGAGTGAGGTAATCTCTACTTCCACCATAGGCACCAGCATCAATAGCCGCACTTCTCGCCGCCGGGATAAGTTCATCTCGGGTCTGTTTAATCAGGTTATAGGTTTCACCCTCCAGTTGTGGAGCAATGCTTTCCGTAGCCTTTCTATACCCCAGCCCAAGACTATTCGCGGCCTCGTTTCCCAGATACTGATTATATGCAGAATTCCTCCCTGCAATCTGATTCGCAAAATTTATATTCCCTGAAATACCCTGTTGAAGTTCTGGGATGTAATCCACCCAGCCTTCCTGCGCAGCTTTGTAGGCATCTCTAATCTGATTCCGCACTCCATTAAGCTCAGCCGCATAGGCAGCGTTCGCCTTGTTCTCGGATTTCGCGTTAGAGTGCCCTGTAATAGCACCAACAACACTACCCATTGTCAAACTCCTTTACACTAACTAGACAAACAATATTGTTAAACTTACTAAATCCCAGTGGACGAAATTTTAAAAGCCTGGCCATTTTGAGCGCCCGGAGGTTATTCACCGGGGTCAGGCCATAGAACTTCGGCACCCCCAGGATTTTCCTCGCCACAGGCAGAACCTCCTGACAAAACCTCAGGGCATTCCAAACATCTACCCTAGGCAGGCAAGTCCAGTGGGCCTCGGCCCTACCATTCCCCTGGAGGAAAAGTGCATAGCAGCCATATCTTCTCAGACAAACCCACTTCACACCCAGGGCATCCAAGTCCACCTCAAATAGCCAATTTGCTCTATCCTTGGGGACTGTATAAAACCCATCCACTGTCTTCATCATAAACCCCTAGGTAAATTTTCCCGTCCTTTTTAACCCTAATCTGGTCGCCGTCCACTGCAGGAGGAAGGCCATTTCTCGGCTTGCTGGAGTCCCAAATATACAACCCTAGATTTACCACCTGCGGATTGGCCTGTTGGGCGCGGAGATTCCCTACCACAATTGCAGCCCAGGAACGCCAATCCTGATATTCCTCCGGACTTGGGAGGTTTGAAAAATCTGTCATCCTAGAGTCTCCCATTCATTTGCTGCCCGAAGAATTCCAGGGCAGATAGTTTCCAAATAGTTTCCGCGCCAACATCCTCAATCCGTATGCGGAAAAACCTTCCTGTGATTCTCGTCCAGCAAAGGTTATCCAAATTACTAAGAGGAAACCAGTCAGTCCATTTAATCGGGTCTTCGAGGCGGTCTCTCCAACCCAGCTTAATCTTCGCCGTGGAGGAGCCTGAGTTCTTCATCTCTGCATTGAATGTGTCTATGTATTTATGCCCTCGGGTATTGAGCTCAATATCCTTACTTTCAATCCAGAGTTCTTGGTCTCCCTTATTAGTGGAAATCAACTGCCCATCAACGTAGACATTTCCTAAACCTGACACCATATCTTGCCTCCATAGGTTACCTGCCCATAGCCCTCATAGGTCATTCCAATCTGCCCATCAGCATCCTCAGGCAGGGGAAGTTTACCCTCTGCCTGGCCCTGGTTCAGGGCATTCTTAAGGTCATCCACATAGAGCGTGCCGTCGCCCGAGACCCAGTATTGTTCCCAGGCACAGTATCTGTCCCAGTCGAGCAACGTCCAAGTGTTATTTCCCAGATTAAACCCAAAACAAAGCAACTCGGCATTATTCGCACTCTGCACTGGGACGAAGAAAAAGACGTGCTGGAGAATTCCCCAGGCCGCGCAAAAACAACTTCCTGTGCGGTTTAAATCCAGACGCTCATTTAACGTCGCGCCAACTCGCTCATTATCAACAAAGGTGATGCCACTACCATCAGATACCCAAATGCCATTAGGCCCAAAGGCAAATATACTCTTGTTGGCCACACAGATTGAACGGGAGTTCCAGCATCCTGCACCCTTATACAACAGCCCATAGCTGAAAATATAAGGGCGGGAGATGTAGCTTACCTTGACAACCTCTCTATTTGTGCAGAGGAGCATAAAGTTATCCAGCGCAACACCACCAACCAGTTCCCCCTGGATGTCCCTAATAAACAGGTCGCCGGCCATATTCCCCTGCTCAGGAGTCCAGTAGTCCGGGTTATCGTCATCAGACCAGAGCACCGAGTCCGCGCAGACAGCAACCAGGAAGTTCTTACACTTGAGGAGGAACTTAGGCACATAACCCCTAGCTGTGAAGTTCTCAACTTCCTGCATAGTGCTATAAGGCCAGTACGCAGGGTTCTTTTCCTCCGTAGGTTCGCCGGTTTCATCCAGGATGAATTGGTTGTCATCCCTAGGTTTCCACACCCAAAGCTTCTCCCCGTGAACAGCATAAACCCACTTACCAAACGGCTGGAAACTCCAATCCCCTGAGGCAACGTGCCCTTGAGGGGTTACGTCAATTATCTCCGCTGTGGTAAGTGAATAGGTTAGTACTGAACTGGTCGTGCCAAGGAAGATTAAATCACCAGCACCGCAAATAGCGTTTACAGGGACACCTGCTGACATCAACGGAATTTGCCCGGGCATAGGCTGGAGGGTTCTATCTATAAAGAGCACACCTCTCCCATCCTCCCAGAGAATAGGCTTCTGGTCGGGTAAGTCAGGCGTATAGCCTGAAGCCAGCTCGTCAATTCGTACTAACCTTTCACTCATTTCTTTTCCTCTGGTTTGGTTAATTCTTTCGCAAGGTCAATAGCTTTCTTCCCTTTGGCAATGTCCTCAGGAGTAGCATTGCGCACGTTGAGAGCCAGAATAGCCAGCAGCTTTTTCAGCCAACCAGCACCTGGAATAAGGGCACAAAGAGCAGAACTACCAACCACCACACTACCAACAATAGTAGCAAGAGGCTCAAAGTTCTCAGAAACGTAACTAAAAAATTCATACATTCTAATCCTCCAGTTCAAAGTGGGGTTTATCAACGAGGGACTTCCACGTTCCACCCCAGGTTATATTAAGTCCTAGCTTCCCAGCGCAATAGCCTAGGTAAAAAGCCAGGACGTTCCAAGCGTTCGAGTCAGAGTCAATCAACCCCTTTTTAGTCTTAGGGCAAGGCCAGGGATAGAGGTCAACAGCCAGGCCCTCGAGATGTTTAGACTTGAGGGTTTTACTCACCCCGGTAGCCACGTAGGCTTTCTGAGTTTCCTCAGTTCTCAGCCCCTCAATCACCGAGAAATCCACATAGTACAAAGCCTCGTGGATGAGGGCAACCAGTCTAGGGTCAACGCCAACTAGCCGCTCCTGGCTCCTCTGACTCAGTTTGTATGGTTCTTTTCTTCTCTGCATGGAATCGTTCAATCCTCTCAAAAATAGTAGCTTGGTCAATCTTGATTTGAGTCAGGGTCTCGAGCATTTTGTTCTGATTCCCTATGAGTTTCTCAATCGCCTCATTTGTGGCATAGTTTTTGACCAAGCTAAGGTTAATCATTTGGATTTCCTTGCGCAGAGCAAAATACTGCGAAAGTATCCAGCTAAGTAAGATTGCATTTAGCGACCAAATTATTTCCAAATATCCTGGCATAGTTGTCTCCCTCTTTTATTCCAAAATAGTGGAAAAAGGCCTACCTGTCAAGATGGAATTGAGCAGAGTGTCAACCATCCGAAAACCCAGAACCCTGAAAAGAATTCCGCCAGGGCTGTGGAGCGATTAAATGGGGAGGGCAGGACATTTGCAACCCAGGGGGACAGTTCAAACAGCGACCAGCAGAAAGCATAGATGTTGGCGATGGGCAAACCTACAAGAAGCCACATAGGGTCGCGAAGAATGAGAGCCACTAGGAGCATCGGGCAAGAATACCTGAGGAACATATAGAGAAAATCATAGCAAAAATCATAGGGCTTAGCACCAACCTTAGAGTAGAGCCAATCCAGGGGATAGTGATACCATCTCTCTTTATACCGTTCTACCGTCTTGGAGTCTGGCTCTCCTCCCCTACCGAGGTCAAAACAGCATCCGTGTCCGCGAGACCAAAACTGGAATTGTAACCAAAGGAGGATTGGAATTCCCAAGGCTAAGTTGGACATATCCAGCCCTAAACAAAGTCCCATCCCAGCTACCATCAACACAGTCTGCACACCGCGACCGCTAAGCAGGGGCACCTCTTTCCAGCCCCCACCAAACAGCCTCCTGAGAAAGCCACCGGCCAAACCTGCAATCAAAAATTGTAAAGCATCAATCATCTTAGAATCTCCTTTCTCCCCTATCGTGGAGCAAGAAAAAGAGCCTGTCAATATTCAAATCAACAGGCTCTTAAATCAGGCTGGAGGGTTTCCTGATTATTCTGCACAATGCATTGCGAGGTAATATCTTCGGAAGACCCCACTTCTTACAAAAGGTGTTCCACTGAGAATACATTGAGTCTGAAGAGATAAGTTTCTTGAGCATAGCCTGCGAGGCCATAGCTACTAAAGATTGAAGATTAAACATTTGTGCCTCCTTTGTTATTACAAGAAAAGTATGGCACGAAAATTAGATTTTGTTGTGTCAATATTGTGGAGAATATGTGCAAGGCCTGAAAGTCAACAGGCCTAAGGAAAATTTGAATTGGGTATAAAAAGAGGGCTGGGACGGCGCATTTCCAAATGCAATTCCGTTACCCAGCCCTAATCAATCAGCCCGAGCCATTTTAATGTTGCCCTGAGTCGGTTCAGGGCTTCAGTCATCTTATGACTATGTGAGGATTCACTCATACCCAGGTCTGTCGAGGCGTGAAGTCGCTGTTGCTCTTCACAGTATCTTTTCAAAATCATCCTGGCTTTTTGAGTGCTCAGGCCTGACTTTTCCAAGACCTCCTAGATTTCTCCTTTCCCGTGGGACTTCAACCAGGACTTGAAAGCACAAAGTCCTGGTTGATATTTCCTAGGCATCTTTCTTTCCCTTACCAGAGGATTTACCCTTATTAACAGTGATGGTGATTCCAGAGTTAGATGCAACCATCCTGCCTCTAGGAGTCCCCTTAGCTCCACCGAAGGACTTTCCAGAATATTTCCCTTTCGAGGTGGAGGTTTTCCCTGAATTTCTAGATATTGTAGGCATAGATTATTCTCCTTTCGAGATTGTGTAAACCTTGTTAATCACAACATCCTCGAGGAAAAGGATTTTCTCCTGAAGAGTTGCAATCCTCCAAACAAGCCAGCCCGCGGTAACAAGCATCAGGAAAAACCCAAAAACCAGCACCCGGGTGATTGTATTAGCATTGCCTACAATCAGTGGCTCGATTTGTTGTGAATGGCCAGTCTGAATAGAAATATTCGGATTAGCCTGTGAACTATTGTTCGTTCCAGAATCCATTATAACACCTTTCAGTTTGTTTCAACACCTCCACAATACAAGATAAAAGGCTCCTTGTCAAGGGCCTTTTGTTAGTTCTTCTTGCATTGGTATCGGGTCGTGGAGCCCGAGGTTACCTTGCGAACTTTGTACTGGTAGGTTACATAGTCCGCGCCGATGAAGTTAGGGAGCTTGGTGTCTGAGGTGTTGACCTTGCCATAGATTTCAATACCAGCAAAACCTGCCTCAGCAGCATCAGAACCCCCAGAACCATTGGTAGCACCTACAAAGCCAAAGCGGAGGTGTTTGCAAGGAGTGTTGGTGCTGACGTTGATAGTGGTAATGCCGGACTTCTCAGAGGAGAAACCATCAAATTCCCCATATTCAAAATAGTTCACTCCATCAACAGAACCCTGGAGTCTCAAGGGGTCAGGATAGACTACATAATTTGACCTATTACGGAATACCACCTTGGTAGGAATGAACAGCTTTCTGTACCTGTATTCAATCCAAGCACCTGCACGATGACCATCAGCATCCTCCCATTCCGAGGTATTGTCCCCATCAAAAGCATACCACATCAAGGTTGAGCTCTTTTCGCCTGAGCCGGTAATGACTGTTACTCGGTCCTCAGTACTATTCTCATCCCAGGACACGGCATAAGGAGCCTTACCACCATTTCCAGCATAAATAACCAAACGCTGAACAAGAGATGGGTAACTGTTTCCATTAGCATCAGGACGGATACACACTCTCAGCTTAGATACATTATTTCTGGTGAAACTATAAGACCTAGTCCCTGATGCATTCGTAGTTGAAAGGTCATATTTTAATAGAACAGGAGAGCCTGAACTCATATCATAGAAAGCCACGCCTGTAACATTAGAATAATATCCACCTATCACAGGGCAATACATTTCAACTCCCGTGATGTTCTTAGCTCCTGGAAAGACAATATCCAGCACAGTAAAAGTTTTACTCCCATTGTTGATAATCCAAGCCTTATTTGATGCTTGTTCTCCTCGGAAAGCTGTCCACACTTGGTCAAATCTCTGAATAGCCGCTGAGCCCCAAGTCATAACCCCTGCATCTGTCATAGTGCCACCGGAAAGTTTCGGGTCAACAAACTGAATTTCCCCAGTGTTAGAGGTGTTGGAGGTAAGCCTCGGGGGAACCCACTCCCAGCCACCTGCGTTCCAATTCCGCCGGTAATAGGACGGAATGGCCATAGCCTTGTAAACTGCCATCATCATTCTCCCAGGATAGAGTTAACCACGGATGTGTCAGGGAGGGATTCCTCAATATAGGGATTCTCTTCCCGAATCTTGGCGACAAGCTCAGAGCGCTGGACAAGAAGATTCTGAATTTCCTGTTCAACCTCAGGACTCTGCACCTCATCTCTAAGGCGGGAAATTTGAGAGGTCAATGGGTCAACAGTCCCACGATAGAGCATCTCTCGCGTGGAACGAATAGCCTCATTCTTCTCGGCAATAGAGGGTTCCGGCTGGTCCTCGAACCAGACTTTTTCAGGGTCTTCTTTAATAATCCTACCTAAGTTTTCAGGCAGGTTTACAAATTCCGCATACTGCTCATCAGTATAAGGTTTATATAAATATTCCATAGGATTCTCCTTTCAAAATTTTGGGTGGATTGAGCAGGGTGGACAATTTACAATGTCTGGTACTGGCTATGACCTCACGTTCAATACACCTTTCACTACAACAGATTACACGTTCCTGGCTATTAAAACCGATGTAACAGGTGGGTATCAATACGATGCTGTTAATGGTTTCACAAACAGGACAGTTAAAGGTGGCCACGTTTACTCCTATAGTAAAGGACTTAATGACTGGAGGGCTTGTGGATACTAATATCCACAGGCATACCAGCTAGCTGTTAGATTATTCATAAGATAATCTCGCATAATGAAATTTTTAGTTGTTTTCTCTGTCGTGTGAGCATAGGCAACATCATTCGTATTACCATTTATTATCCAGTTTACATAATAACTGGTTTCTTGAAAGGGTGTGTTTAAGGTTACAGTGTATGAATCTGCATTTATAGCAACCGTATCTCCACCCTGCTCAATCCACCCATCCGAGTACTTCGTATACCAGTTATTTCCACTTCTCCAGGTCGCAGTTACAATCCTCTTGGTTTCCACAAACTCGTTCGCGTGCACCATATCAGAGATGGATGAAAGAATAGTCCCGACGTCAATATTCTCCACGTTGGTAATGGTGTTGCCTACCTTATAGTAGCGCAGGAGATTCTTACTTTGTGGGCGAACACGGGCGTTATCTCTATAAGGAGAAACACCTGAAAAAGCGTGATTACTTCTATTAGCATTAAAAAGTATATTACTTTCTTCACCCTCAGCTCTTCCCCCGCCACCACCATACTGTCCTTTAAATTTAGCAGTTATATAAATAGCTTCAGTTGAAGAATTTACGTTACCCCTAGTATTACCTATAGAAGCAAGTTCTCCTCTGATATTAGGCAGGGTTTCATCCCATATATTGCCAATATATCTAGTATCTTGTGTAGGTAAATCATAAGTATACCAGCTACCTCTAAGGCAAATAATTTTTGCATTAGTATCTAGCACGTGCCCCAAGGAATCACCAATGGCGCTAGACGCACTATTATATACATCCGTAGTAACAAATCTCCACCCAGTAACAGCATCAGTTCTCACCGAGTAGGTCTTACCATAGTGCGTTTCATTCGCGGCAGTACTTCTATCGTAGGCCGCTTTCATAGCACTCCAGAGGCTGGTATAGGTGTTTCCACTCAGCGTTGACCCCGCCAAGGCCCAGCCGATAGCCGCATCACCGGAAAGCTTATAGTCCAAATCAATGATTGCCAGCAGCGGGAGTTGAGCGCCACCAACCCTGTCAAGGATATCCCAGTTTTCATTCAAAGGTAAATCCCAATCAAAGTCCCCTTTTTCAGGTTTATTCAACCCAAGCGTGGGAGTCTTCTCATATCCGTCCATCTTCTATTCTCCTACTTTAATTTCCCAGGTTACCCGAATAGGAACCCCGTTCTTGATTGTGAATTGCTGGAGGGGTAAGAACCGTGCCAGCATAGTATTGCCATCTGCCTGGGATTGAAAAAGCCCAATCTCCAGACAATCCTTAGTTCCCTGTCCGGTGTAGGTAAACGTGCCCATCCAAGAGAGTACATTGCCCCACCTTTCAACTGTGCAAGGAATCGTGGCAACCGTAGATCCCTGGAGTCCTGTCATTGAGTCGGTCGTGATGGCAGCAGAATCTCCTAGGCGAAATTCCGAGGGGAGTTTCACAGTATTCCCCTCGAGGATTCTCTGCGCCAGGAGCACCAACCCACCAGTAACCACCCTGTTAGCACCCCAGGCAAGGAGCTTCCCCCCACCCTGGGAACCCTCCCAGACCTCTACCTTACCAGTAACAGTTCTGTCCATCTTTCCTCCTTATGCCGCAGAGGCATCGTTGAATTGATAAGTCCAAATGATTTTAATTTCATCCTTGTCCTTTTTAGTATAGGTTCCCGTAACCGCACGGCTGAAAAGGATACCACCACTAGCCGCAGTGAAAATACCTGTTTCTTCCCAAACACCAGTGCCAACACCAGCCGCAAAGGTGGCAGTAAATTTCACCGTGCCGTTGGTCTGTTCAACCTCCTCAAAGGGAATCCTCGCGAGCTGGGACCCTTTCAGTCCTACATCCGCCAAGCTCGGAGCGACGTTAGAAGTCCCAACTGCAATGTGGCTTGGTGCAGTGGGGGATTTCTTCGAAACAAACTTGGCAATTTCATTCAAACCAGTTTGCACAAACATATTGTGGACTTTGAAAACTGTTTTCCCTGTCTTCAGGTCAATAGCTTCAAGAGTGCCACAGCAACTTACAGAATTCTTTTTCATAACCCATATTCTCCTATACCATAACCTGAAATTCCATAGCCGAAAGCAACGAGCAGCTCGGTGGAAATATTACAGGTAGCTGTTGATTTAATTTTATGAAACGTTTGCAGGATATCAGAGGAAAGTACCTGGGAGGAAATAGGCTTGGATACCCTGAGCAGGCAGAGCCCTCGGGAAAGCAGACTCTCAATGAAAGCAGTCTGGAGAGACAATGCCTTAGATGCTTTGCAGTCCATCCCCTCAGAACCCCTTTCCAGCAAGGAAGTCCAGATGGAACTTTCCCGGGCATCAACCCTGGCCTCTGGTTTGATACTTGGCAGGGCTTTCATCAAGTCCCCAACCTCAATCCCTTGCTCAATAATCTGCTTGGCCATCGTGTAGTAGTCTGCCACAATCCCAGCCGCCTCGCGGATATCCTTAGTTCCCAAAAGCACAAAGCTTTCTTTCCCTTTCAATCCATCACTGAGCTCAGTATAGGTAGAAAGAACCACGCTGTCAAGATTCTTCATTTCAGTCTGCCCATAGAGGTAGTGCACGGCATTGAGGTCAAGAACCTCTGAGCCAAAAAGAGCATCCCGCAGGGAAGTCAACAGGCTTTGTTGGGTATCTGCCAAGAACCCGCTTTTAGCCAGTGCCCTGAGAATCCATTGCACTCGGGTTTCTGTCCTAAACCAGCCCACGAAATCATCCCTATTCATCACGATAGTGATATTAAAAAGTCCCTCATCCACACAGACCGGCTTGTCAATATACCTCAGATACTCAGTTTTCTGTTCCTCAGAAAAGCAATGTGGAAGGTCTGCCTGGGTATTCCTCCAGCTCGTGTCCGTGCCGGGAAGCAGATTCACAAGCACCGGAAACCCAGAAGTCTTTCCAACCTCCCTCCCGGAAAAGCCCCTAGGACTGATGGGGTCCCAAGGGCTGCAAGGTTTATCCGTCTCAGCCATCCAAACCTCCAAACGTCCCTGTGTCCGTGGCTCGGCGAAGTTCAGCATCCGCAATGTGCAGGGTCTTGATGCCAAGTTCTGTAAGCGGGCCATAGAGTTCCCTCCAAGCTGGTTCCCGGCAAAAAGCAGCGAGGTTTTGCATAGTCAACCCAAGCAGGGCTTCCTGGCCATACTTCAGAATAGGCGAGGTTCTCTCCCCTGTCATTTCACTTTTCAGCGTGAACGCATTATACCAGAGGAACCCTCGAGTCTTATCCTGGATACCATTCGGGAGCCAGAGCCACCGAACATTCTGAATCCAATAACCCCAGGCATCCGAGCCTCCACCACTCAGGGCAAAGCTTTCCGGGTCAAGGGCCTGGAGGTTATCCATACAGGAGGAGAAATCTGAGGTCGAGATATTCAGGGTGATAACCGACTTGAAATCCTCGGGAAGTTCCAGGATGTTTGGATTATCCAGGGTCTGGTCAATTTGAAATTCCAGAAGCTTTTCATTCCATTTATAACTCCAGTTCTGTTCCAACGAGCGGACAGCCTGGAAAACCTTCCCCGGGATGACGTCTTTCAGAGTATCTCCCTTGTTTGCCTCAAGCAGCACCATATCAAAGAATTCTTGCCAAGTTATATCAGACATAAGCCGTCCCCTTTCCAAATGAAAACACAAAAGAAGCCCTGGGCCTCACGAACCTCAGGGCTTCAAACCAAACCGAAATTAGGCGCCAGTGCCACCGCCAGATGCCGCACCAACAGCCTCGGTCTTGTAAACCCGCTCTTTGGCTTTGGCCAGGTTCTTGATAAGTCCGTGGTCTTCCAACTGTTCAATCTTGATAGAACATTCGGCAATATACCCAGACTTCTCACCGTCCATTCCGACCTCGGTCAAATTCGGTTCATACTTCAAGTCACGGTTGCGCAGGTAGACATACTTAACGTGAGCCATATCCAACACAAATGCGTAGGAGTCAAACCCATAGACCGGGGATGAAGTATCCAGGCCGGAAGAAGTGCTCTGACTAAACAGCGGGCAGGTTTTGAATACCAGCGTGCCGAACGGAGTAGTCAGACGAGATACCGTCATACCATACTCTTTCGTACTCGGTTCCCAGCGCCACGTTGAACCCTCAGACTGACGAATAATTTTCTGAATGGTCAACAAGGCCAAATCCCCACAGAACACCATCTTTTCAGATGAACCATACTTGAAGAGGTCTTTCATCCAGCTTTCCAAGTCATCGTAGCTCACACCTTCCGTTTTAGCAGAGGCATCGAAGATATTCTCTGCAGGCAGTTGGTCCAGAATACCGCCCATAAAGCGTCTCGGCTTACCATTGAACGTATCCTGGAATCTCTTACCAAACCAGAACGAGCGCTCAATATCAATGGAGATATATTCCAGCGCCTCACGCTTGGCCTCTTTCAGTGCATCGCCAGTTCTCAGTTCTGTTTCCTTGGCCGTGCCAGTCATTTCCAGCGTGCGACGGAAGATTTGAGTATAGTTATACCGTTTGAACGGGTCATAGGCCTGTCCGGTCGGCGGCAGGGAGCCTTCTTCAAAAGCCGTGCCGATAACCAGGAGCTGGTTCTTATCCCCAATGTTGACAGCAGTCGAGCCTGCAACTCCGCGGGTCAAGGTCAGAGCCGTATCTGATGTCGGGTCAGCCTCAACCTGGAGAATTTCCTTGGTAGCCTCGTTGTACAACAGCGTACCTTTGACAACAACCTTAGCATCCTTGGCAACGGTAACCGCCTTGGTACTCGTCGAGGCAACTGCACCATTTACCTGGAGGCGGCGCGCATCGAGGCGCTTTTCAAACCAGTTAAATTCCGGGTCAGTTACAGATTCTTTCTTCATCTTAGAGGTCAGCGCAAAAAGCGGAAACTCTCCATTCGGGTACTGGAGGAGGATACCCTCTCGCCAGTCCTTAGGACGAACTTCAGCAGGACTGAAATTCTCCGTAGTTCTTAAGCCAGTAATAGCCATTTTTGGTTCTCCTTAGTAAAGTTAAAAATCAGAATTCAAAACATCCAAAATTGCATCTGTGGAATTCGGGTCTGGGGTTGAGGCTTTCGCAGGGGCGGGACTTGCCGGGGTCAGGGCAGGTGGATTCTTCGCAGGAGTGGGAACAAAACCAGCACTCTGAGCATATGCCGCAAGGAGCTGTTTAACTCTCTGCCCGACGAGGTTTTTCACCTGGGTATTCCAGACCTTGGCACCTGTTTCTTGAGCAACACCCTGGATGGTACTCCGAATGATAGGAGTAAGTTCAGGTTTGTTCAATTCAGGGAAAGTTTTGAAAAAGTCATCCCTAATGGTATTTCTGGAGGAGGTTTCCTTTTCCCTGCGAGATACCAGATAGTCCACCGCACGTGGAATGGCCTGGAATTGTTCCTTTGTCCAGGAGCCCAGAGATTTCAGAATGTTGTTGTGAACAGTCATTGAAATCCCCGAGGCAAAAGCCTGCAAACACGCAATCCGTTCTTCCTCAGTTGCGTCTTGGCCAAATAAGCCAGCATAGAGCTTAGGAGAAATATTATAGGTATAGTCCTGAGGTTTCCTCTCAGCAAATACCTTGGTGTCCTCGTCCTCCTCAGGTTCCCCTTTGTTGGGTTTCCCTTTCGGCTCTTTTTGACTCTGCAGGTTCTGCTGATTTTGCAGTATCTGCATCATCAAAGTTCTAAGCTCAGCATCAGACGGGGCAGGGGTGGCAGGGTTTCCATTAGAACTTCCCTGCTGTTGTCCTACCGCTCCCTCTTGGGTGGTGCTCGTAGGTTCTACAGGAGAAGTAGCTGTAGAACTGGTTGAACCGCTTGAGTCAGTGGACTCAGAATCTGTAGAACCAGAGCCCTCCGAAGAGGTGTCTGATGCCGGGCTAGAGGGCTCGGAATTTTCATCAGAATTCTCAGAAGAACTTCCCTCAGAGGGAGAGGTATTCTGAGAAGGGGTCTGGGATTCCGAACCGAACTCTAAGTCAAATGTTGCCAGGATGTCATCCACCGAGTTCCCAGCGGGAGCAGTGGCTTCCTGGTTTCCATTCTCTATATCACTCATATTGCCTATTCCTTATCTTCCTCCAGGCGAGAGTTCTGGGTCTCAGCCTGGGCGATTAAACTCTCCACAAGGTCGCGAACACTCAGAACCCCTTGTGTATAGTTTTGAATCTTGATAGCTCTCACACGACCATCGTCCGTGGAGATATCTATACTAGAATATATATAAAGTTTATCCGAGACTGTCAACTCCAGAAGTTCCAGAAAAAGAGGAAATCTTTTATCAGTCAGAAGTCCAACCAACATTTCCATCTCGGTTTTACTAAACGGCTGGGAACGCCCTTTGGCCAGGGAGAGAAGACTCTCCCTCAGCCGGCGTCCACGCCACCAACTAAAAAGCTTGTGTAGCATTGGCAATATCTCCTACAGGGACGAGGTTACCAGCCTGCGCTTGGGCAAGTACCTGGTCATTTGGCATATGATTGAGGCGGAACTGGTCAATGTTCTCAGCACCACCCAGCCGGGCAACAAATTCAAAAATCCTACCCACATCATATTGCTGAGCGAGGGCCTGGTTTCCAGCCACAAAGGTCAGAGCCTGCTGCCAGATGTCAAACAGGGCAACCTTGTCCAGTGGCAGCGAGCCATCGTGGACTGGGAAGTAGAAATCCCCAACCACGGACTCAGGATTGATGCTCACCGGAAATGAGGAGCCATCATCCCCAACCACCTGGATGCAGAAATCCTCAGAGAGGAACTGCTGCAGATTCAGGGACATCTGTTTACCCAACTGGGAAACGCTCGCCCCGGAGATGAACTGTGCGTGAGATGCCAGGCGTGAAGAGGCCGCCTCAATAGTGGCACGGATTTCAGTAGCAGTTTTTCTCCCGCCGGAATCCTGCTGTCCCCGCATATTATCAGTGATGGCGGAAATGTCATTAGCAATGCGCATAAGATTCTGCATATCCCCAACGTGGCCAGAAGTAACATCACTCACCACAATCTGCTTGAAGTAGGTATTCAGATCTACGCCGAAGGCCCTAGGTTTCATCCGGATTAACTTCCCAGGTTTGTCACTCTTGAGGTCTTTTTCCTCCACCATCGAGGGGTCGTAGATAAAGCTGTTATTCACCACGCCCTTGACATTAAAAATGTGGGAGTTAAGGAACCAGGAGATAGAGTTCTGGAACGGAGCCAAGTAATCTGAGATTCCACAGTTCCCAAAGCCATTGCCCAGGGCATAGGGCTCGTTAACCACAACGGGGTGCTGTTGATGGTCAGGAGAGAAAAGTTCAAACCGAATGAACTGAGATTCATTAGCTAGGGTGACTAGGAATTTGTAGGGCTTCTTAGGGTCAACCCCTGGGAGTTCCAGCCCAATTTCCTCCGGAATCAGCTCCACGGTGCCCTCATCTATCTGTACCCAAGGGGAACCCTGGTCGATAGTCGAGAAGTCATATTGGAGATTCAGGTCATTCCCGTTGGCCGCTAGGTTGCGAAGTGAGGGGTTCCCAGAGCGAGGCGTGGACATCCCCTTGATATGGTCAAGCCAGGCATAGGTTTCACCTGCCCTTTGTAGGGTGAACTTCCCGACGAAGCTCCGCCAGTAGACAAATTCTCCTTTCTGGGCCACATCCAGCATAGGTACCCTGGGGTCAGGGAAGAACATAAACGGGTCAATGTTCTCGACCTTGTTGCCCTGGTAGACAGTCCTTGCGGTGCGGGTTTTGAAGGGGTTGCCGGTGAGTGGGTCTTGGACAATGGTTGTCCGAGGCTGGGTTTCCGTAACAAAAGAAGTTTTCAAAATCCCAAGCCCATAGATTTCACCATTGTAGAGCCACTGGGTAAATTCCTTAACCAGGCGACAGTGCTCCGCATTATACTGGAGAAGCTTTTCCATATTGCGAGCGTTCTCCACAAAGTCTGCATTGTAGGTGCCCACAGTGAAGATAGGTTTCCTCCCTAGGAACACCGTGGCCAGGTAGGTAACAATCGTCCGGATGGAGGAAAAAGAATAGGGCACAATAATATTTGCGTCCTGCTTCTTTACCCCCGCCAGGGATTTATCCTGACAGCTTTTCTTGTAGATGGAGTCCCATTCTTGAATCGGCACATAAGCCTGATATTCAAGTTCCCTCTGGTTCCAACGCCCATAGAACTGACTCATCTTCGAGTAGGACTCAGATATCTGAGCCCGGACGCGAGTGAGTAGCTTCTCGTGGGTGTCGCTCCCAGGGGAAATAAATTTTCTTTCAATCTCATTCATAGTTTACATTCCCTGTTGATTTCCCATCGAGAGGGCCTGAAGAGCATTTTGGATAGAGGTCATCGCGGCAGCGTCAGCCTCGTTGGTAGGCTGACCGAAGGAGGAAAGCATCTGATTGAGCATCTCGCCCATTGCCAGGCGGGTTTCAGGGGAAAGTCCCTGGGGAACAACCGCAGGTTGACCAGCCATCATCCCCTGATCACCACCAAACGGGTCAATGCCCTGAGCCACCAGTGCCTGGTCTTCAGGGGAGAGGGCCTGAAGAGCAGACTGAATTGAGGCCGGGCCGGTTACAGGTTGAATTTGGTTATTGAGGCCCTGAAGGCCTTTCGCAGATACAGGCATAGCATTTCCTTTCACAGAGGGGTTGATAGTCAAAAGGGAGGTCAAGAGTCAAATTTGAATGGGACTCTTGACTGGAGAGCCTAGAGCCCTCCACTTTCTCCCGCGTCATCTTTATAATAGGATTCCTCAAGCCCGCTGTCAACCGGAATGGATACAGCTGCCCGGGAGGCGTTCGCAAGGAGGTCAAAGCACATCGCCACCACGTCGAGCTGGTCATCGTGGCCAGATGGGAATTCCGCCATCTGGGACTCATATTCCCCAAAAGCCTGGCGATGATGCACAAGGTGGGCGGAGTACCTGGGCTGGAGGGTTCCGAGAATCCTGGCCTTTTTCTCCGTAGAATAGCGGATTTTCTCCAGCACGAAAAAATCATCCCGCCTGGACATCTCCTCCTGGATGAGGGAAATAAGGCTCTCTTGATAGGCCACCGCCTCCACCCCACAGAGCAGTGGGACTTTCTCACTTTGGCCCTCAGGGGGTCGGGACCAAATATCCCTTAGCCGGAAGAATTCCCTCACTGCCTCGCTAGGTTCCATCCCTCGGAATCCCTCCACCAGCTCTATCTGGAATCGCCCTCCAGGATACACACCAACCACCCCAAAGGCCGCCTGGTCAGCAGACCGCTTTTTGGATATAGCTGGGTCGTGGCAGAGTGCACGGAAGAGGGGGCGCTCAAGAGGGGTTCTCTGGATATCCGAGGGCCTCAGGGACATCGTGTCCTCGCAGACCAGCTTGTTGAAAAGTTCCAGATAGAATGTGCCCAGTTCCCCTTGGCGAGAATACATCTCCTTTTTGAGGGCTATTTTCTCCTGGTTCATATACTTCGGGAAGACTGGTTCGCCCTGCGCATCCAGCACACCCATAACCACAGTGGTAAAAGTGGGGTCTTTCCCCAGGTTGACCAACAGAGCCTCATTGTGGAGCAGCGTGCCGGTGAGGAATATCATAGAGTCCGTCTGGAGTTCCCCGAGGGCTGGCAGCACATCACCCATAAACCAGGTGAGGGTCTTCTTTCTCTGCTCCGGAGTGGCCACGGACTCCTTGTTCTCCACGTCATCGAGGTGGATAATATCCGGCCTTCTCCCATTGACATTCCGCCCGCGGACCTGGCCACCTCGCCCAGTGGCCTCCATAACAAACCCATTGGAAAGGATGAATGAGTCCTCTGCCCAACGGCCATCTCCCTTGAGTTGTCCAAACAGGGAGATGAGTTTATTATTATACTCGAACTCATTCCTGCAGTTGAGAAGTTGCGTGCTCGCGTGGGTGGCGGTCTCACCAATTTTCAGCACAAAGTCACGTTCCTTATAGCACCCCATAAACACGTGAGCTCCGTTGCCAAGGGTGGTCTTGCCGATACCACGAGGCATCATTATTTCCAGGTTCCTCGCGACGCGAAGTCCCAGGGTACCATCCTCTTTCCAGAAGAACAGAGGGGTTCCCTTTTCGGCGTCATTCCAGGGGTCTCGCTTTGCCACGAAGTTCTGGATAATCTTATCCACCTCGCCATATTTGGGCAGGAAGTCTGTCCGGCGGAGGAGCAGGGCCAGATACCCTCGGTGCATCCAGGTGAGGGGTTCATAGAACCAGTGGGAGAGGATGGTGGTGAGGAACTTAGGTGGGTCAAGATAGAGCTCTCTTCTCAAATCCCGCTTGGCTTTTTCATCAAGTTGTGTGGACATTCTTTCCTCCTTTAAAGTTGAAAATTCTCACCAAACCAGTGATAGGTGTAGAAGACCTCCGGGTCTGTGGCCTCCCGAAGTGCCTGGATTTCGTGCTTGGGAGGCCAAATGAGGTTCTTGCACACCTGAACGCAGATAATATCCAGGTCCGGGTAGAGCACCTTGAGTAGGGGCTTGTAAAGCTGACCCATCTGGAGCCAGGCCTCTTGGGTTTGGGTTCTTTTCACCTCAAGGAGCCAAAGCTTTGTCTGGGCAAGGACGAGGAGGTCTACCTGTGCATAGTGCCAGCCAGTGGCATCCTTGAAATGTATCCAGCGGTTGTATACCAGGGACTCCGGGGAAACCAACCGAGCCAGGGCCCGGGCCACCGAGCGCTCAAAGGTTTTCCCCTTGGCGAAGGAGCCCTTGAGGTGGGAAGAGTCCTTGGCAAACGGGCTATCCGACCAGGAACAGAGCTCAAGTCCCCTCACCCGGTGGATTTCTCTAGGCCTGTGAACCATCTTTCACCTCCAGCTTGTCAAATGAGGGAACCACCTCGACATCCCCTCGGTTGGCGGCCTGTCGGAGTTCCCGAAGTTCCTCTGCTGACATAGACACGGAGATGTTCTGGCTTTTGGCCACAGGGCTATACCCCGCGCGGTCAAGGGTAACCTTGGAAAGTTCTATGAGCTGGGAGGTGGAGATGGAATCAGGTTTCTCGGCGAGGCGCTCCTGGATTTCCCCGATGGCATCGAGGGACAGGGTGGCCAGGCGCTTTTGCACATCTGCGAACTGCTCGGTTTTCTGCTTCTGGTAAAAGGCCACCAGGTCTTTGAACGAGGGGTCCCGCTTGAGGATGGATATTCGAGAGAGGGAATAAGAGGTAATCGCACTGACTTCTGTTTCCGAAAGGCCTTGGGCGAGGAGCTGGGCGATTTCGTGGTGGATGCCTCGGAGTTTCGCGATGGTAGGGGCCTCGGAAGTGGGCAGGCCTCCTTCTTCCCGGGCAATGAGGTCCTGGGGTTCAATGGGGCCTAGGATTTCGAGTTCCAGGGCAGAGAGTTTCCTGCCCTTTGTTTTGAATTCAGACATTTGGATTTCCTTTCAGAGGAGGGGGTTAATTTACTCGGGCCTGGTTCTTGCTTCGCGCGAGGCCATTTTTCTTCCATTATAAGGCCGGGGCATTGGGGCTGTCAAGGGGTGGCCGAGTAGGAAGTCCATTTAGTAAGGTGATATTTGCCTTGGGACTATCTAAAATTCTTGCTTTGGGAATTGAGACGGCTCAGGTTTTCTTTTCACATTTCCCTAGTTTGCAATACCCCCTAGAACGCGCGCGCGAAAGGGGGCGGGTGGGGGAGGCCTTCCGGGCAAAAAGGGGCTGTGGGATTGTAACATTTTGTAATATTTTGTGATGAGGTTTGGGGTGAAAAAGTGCTCCCGGGGTGCAAAAAGTGCTTGACTTTTCCAAAAATTGAGGGTATATTGATAATATCAAAAGGGCGGAAGTCCATTTGATAAATGGAAACAATGGATATTTAATTTAATAGGAGTTAATACAATGACAGACGCAAACAAAATTTTTGAGCTTTTAAATGGTGAACTGACTTTTAATTTTGCCGGGGCGGGGATTGAGAAGACAATCAAGATTTCCGACATACCGGAAGAAAGTCTGGCGGTGCTTCTTTCGTATGGGTGCCGGAAGTTAAATGACCGGGTGAACAGTCAAGCCAAAGATTCCCTCACACCGAAAGCGGGGCTGATTGACCGGGCGCTTGAGGATTTGCTTTCCGGGAAGTTGGGAAGTGGAAGAGCCCCGCAAAGTAGCAACAAGGCATTTAAAGACTTCATCTTTGAAGTGCTCAAAGGTCAGGGCTACCGGGTTAAGGACTTCGAACCCGTCCGTGGTGCAACACCGGAGGTTATTGTCCGGACGTTCTGGCACAACGCAACCCCAGAACAGCAAGCCACCATTCTGGACAAATTGCAACAGAGATTTGAACAAGTGAAAGCACTGGCAAATTTAGACATATAAGAGCATAAACCCTAAATCTGAGCCCCGGGATATTCTTCCGGGGCTTTTATTTTGTCCGGGCGGAAGTCAACCCGGGCGGGCTGGGTGGAAGAAAGCAGCACGACGGGGCGG
>ULVF01005696.1_pt1 | contig 43218 bp, 38 predicted proteins | sample 1959201 | NCBI WGS metagenome assembly ULVF01 (sample SAMEA4835779, study PRJEB28245) | human gut metagenome | biome: gut microbiome; material: fecal sample | place: Denmark | collected 2008 | reverse complement strand
ATTGCAAAAAACTCTAAAAAAATTAATCAAAATAACAAAAATAAGCAAAAATTTTTAGAAAATTTTTTGTAAATAATTGTAACAAATACGCTTAATTAATAAGAAAAGTATTGCAAAAGTATATACTAAGCCAGATTTTTAACAAATTCAATAGCATGCTCTTTTGTAATTACATCCCCAGAAATTTGAGCTTCATGCAAAGCATCCATGATTTCGCCAAGCCTTTTTGAAGGTTTGATATTTAAAATTTGCATAACATCATTCCCACTCAACAATTTAGGCAAAGGCTTTAAGGTTTCCTTAGCTTCCAAATAAAATTTTAAAAGCATATTTAAAGAAGTTATATTTCTTTCAACAATTTGATCAGTAATTTCAGGTCCGCGAGCTGATAGTCTGTCTGCTTGAGCAAGAATTATAGCATCAATAGAATTTGTATCCATTTTTCTCACATAGCGCATCATAATTTTTTCTGTAATTTGAGGAGATGTCATTACATGCGATGGATAAATATGATATTTAATCATTGAAGAAATATAATCAATCTGCTTGTTAGAAAAATGCAAATCTTTTAAGATTTTAACAGACATTTTAGCTCCGACATCATCGTGCTTTATAAATCTATGCTTGCCCTCTTCGATAGTCCAAGTAGAAAATTTTCCAATATCATGCATAAAAGCAGCAAGTTTAAGATGCGCAAGGCGAGGGAAACCACCAAAGTCAATACGACTTAAATGATTTTTCACATCATCAGAAGCTTCATTATAGAGAATTTGCACTTGCTTAACAGTTTCAATTGAATGGTGGAACAAATCCAAATGATGATGAGAATTCGGCGGAACTTGTTTTAACTCTTTAACAAATGGGAAAATTTCTTCTAAAATCCAAGTTTTATTCATATTCTCAAGTGCTACATGAGCGTATTCTCCGCCAAACAATTTTAGTAATTCATAATTAATCCTCTCAACAGCAGGTTTATGAATTAAATCAGAATACTTGCACACAGCATTTATAGTTTCAGGAGCTAACTGAAAACCATACAAAGCTTGAAATCTATACACACGCAATAACCTTAATGGATCATCTACGAAATTTAATTCATTTACATAATTAATGCATTTATTTTTAATATCAGTAACACCGCCTGAAATATCAATTAACTCTCCTGTTCTGATATTTACTGCAATTGCATTAATTGTTAAATCTCTACGCATCAAATCCTTTTCAATAGAATCACCTACTGGATTTGTAACATCGATGTAATTAATTTTATCAGGCAAAACTATACGATAAATTTTGTTTTCCTCATCTAAAGGTACAAAAGTAGCTTGAAATAGTTCAGATAATTTCAAAGCAAATTCTCTTGCATCTTCATCCATAACAATAATATCCCTGTCAGTACTATCAAGTTCCATATAAAAATCACGAACTGTACCACCCACAAGATAAATTTCATTGTTAAACTTATCAATTATTTTTGATAGAATTTCATCTGATTTAATTTTGTCTATAATTTTCGAATTCATAAATTACATTTCCTAACGCAACTGTAACTGCCGTATCAGCTTTTAAAATAAGATTTCCAAGCGTAAGCATCGGAATATCATTAGTTTTAAATAAGTCAAATTCTTTTTGAGAGAATCCTCCTTCAGGACCTATTATAATAATCACCTTTTCATCTTTTAATATTGGATTTTTTTCACAATATTGATGTAAGGATATATCAGATAATCTCTCACAAAAAGCTATCACTCGATAATTTTCATTTTTTAATTTTACTATATTTTCTAAATTAGTCAATTCATAACATGTGGGGATATAAGCCCTCTCACATTGTTTAGAAGCCTCAAGCATAACTCGCTGCCATTTAGGGATCTTTTTCTCAATAACATTCGAGCTAACAGCACAATTATCAGTGCACACAGGATAAATACCATCTGCACCAAGTTCGGTTGCTTTTTCAATAATGTATGACTGAGCATCACTCCTGAGTGGACTTTGCGCAAGATATAATCTAAAATCAAGCCTTCTATTAGACTTATTACGATTTTCAACATTTACTGTTATTTCCTTATTTGTTATTTCCTCAACAACAGTTTCATATTGAACTTGATTTTCGTCAATTAAAAGTAATCTTTCCCCCTTTTTAGTTCGTAAAGACTTTGCAATATGATTATAATTATCTTTATCAGAAATAATTATTTTATTATCTATTACTTCATTTGAACTTATAAAAAAATGTGGCATATTAACTCCTTGTAAATAAATATTACTATAAATAAATTTACAATGATAGCAAAAATTTTAATTTTGAAGTATTATAAAAGTAACAAAGGGGATTTATCGTGGAAAAAAATAAAAACAATGAAATAACAATAGGTATACCTCGCGGAATGTCTTTTTACCACAATTATCCATTCTACTACGGATTTTTTACAGATCTTGGGATAAAAATTGTGTTATCGGATGTAACGACAAAACAAACTATGACAAGCGGATCAGCACTTGTTGTAACAGAAACTTGTTTACCTATAAAAGTTTATATCGGACATGTTCTAAACTTAATTGACAAAGGTATTGATAAAATTTTAGTACCATCAATCCAGTCAATTGCTCCAAAAATTTATAATTGCTCAAAAATAAGAGGCTTACCTGATTTAGTCAGAAACGTTGTAAAAAAAGATTTTACAATGATTGAAGCAACACTTGACAAATCAGAAAAAAATCAAGGACTTTATGAGTTTTTAGCAGAAATGGCAAAACCATTTGGCATTACTGATATGGAAAGAATAAAAAAAGCATCAAAAGCAGGCTGGAGAACATATAATAACTTCCATATTATGTCAAAATCTGGTATGAGCTATAAAAAAGCTATGAATTATGCTCTGCAAGGAAAAGTATTTATCGAAAATCAAACAAAAGAATACCCAATTTCTATTGCCTTGATTTCTCACGGATATAATATTTTTGATGAACGAACATCTATGAAAATATTTGATAAATTAGAAAAAATGGATGTAAAAGTATATTCATCTTTACAACTATCAAACGAGCAAATGGATGACGGTATAAAAGCTCTTGGTCAAGAAATGTATTGGGCTAACGAACGAGAAATGACTGGAGCTGCAGGACATTATCTAAAAGATACCAAAATTGACGGCTTAATTACTCTTACAGCATTTGGCTGTGGCCCTGATTCTTTGATGATTGAAAGAATCACTAGACAAGCTAAACGCTTCAACAAACCGCTTTTAAATCTAACTGTTGACGAACAAACAGGTGAAGCAGGATTTATTACTCGTTTGGAAGCCTTTGTAGATATGTTATTCCGCAAAAAACGTGCAAAAATTATTAATAAAATAGAAATAAACGGAGAAAGTTCATATATTCCAAACACAAATTATATTGAAACAAAACAATAAAAAAGGCTCTTTAAAAGAGCCTTTTTTTTACCTAAATTGTTTAAAATAATTTGGATCATTCAATGCTTTATACGTACAAGCAATACCATTATACTTATGATTACTATTTAAGCTGCAATACTGGTTAGTATCAGTATAATCAGTACCGCTAGCACCCATTGGTAAAAACTTACCATCTTTAGTAATTTGAAATGTGAACAAATCCTGTCCCCACACGTTAGGCTTATTATTAGCACCATTTACATCTACCGTTAAATATAGTCTCCGCTGATGTGCTTCAATCATTAAAAGCATACTATCAGAAAAAATCATTGTACCATTATCAAAATATTCATTATTATTAATTACATTCTTTTTATCAAAAGTTTTGTAATCCTTATATCTGCCGTAATAAGTTGTTCCATCATCATCTGTACCAGACTCACCCTTGATGCAATTATAAGAATTACAAGAAGCATATAATCTAAAATAGTTCCTAAAATTATTCACAAATGTATAATCATTATCTTCTGGAGGAGTAATATTTTCCCCCATATCATATTCCATTGCTGTAATTGCTTGTGATAAAGTAGAATAAGCTTTTTTTAATAATGCTTCATATTCTTTAGATTTACTATTATTTATAACTGAGGGAAGAGTCATAGCAGCAACTACCCCAATTATACCAAGTGTAATTAAGACCTCTGCAAGAGTAAACCCTTTTTTTAAATTATAATGATATATCAAATCACTATAATTAAATATTTTATAAGAGGCTGAGAAATAGGAAAGAAGCTTTAAAACGCCCCCCCCCCGAAATTCTTAACTTCCTTCATAAATAGCTCCTTCCTTTTATATTATCAACTTTTATATTATAAACTATATATCAATATTTTTCAATAAAAAAGAGGTCAAATTAATGACCTCTTTTTATTATTTATAAAATCTGACTAAACTTTTCTTTTTCTAGCTGCTTCAGATTTACGTTTTCTTTTTACGCTTGGTTTTTCATATCTTTCACGTTTTTTAACTTCTGAAAGGATACCAGCTTTTTGAATTTTTTTCTTGAAACGTCTTAGTGCGCTTTCAATAGATTCGTTTTCGCCAACTTTAACTTCTGCCATTTATATTTTCACCACCTTTATGGTCATTTTGTACTAATATATGAATATTATAAACCAAATAAAAATAATTTCAAGCCTTCTCATAGTATTGACAAATTCAAAAAAATAATAAATAATAGAAATACAAATTACAGGAGGCAAAGATGGTTAAGAATAGAGCTTTTAGGATTGCCCCCCCCCCGAAAAACTAGCTTCATTCAAGGGGTTTAAGGGGTTTACATTAGCAGAGGTACTAATAACACTTGGTATTATTGGAGTTGTTGCAGCGCTTACTATACCAGTACTTATTAATAAATATAAAGAAAAAGTTTTAGTTACAGCAGCAAAAAGATCTTATAGCATAGTATTTAACGCTATAAACAGTTGGAGTTTAAAAAACGGAGAACCTGGAGATTACGAATATTTCTGGGCATCATTAGGCGACAATGATAGTATTCTCAAAGAATTTTCAAAAGAATTAAATATAACAAATATCTGCACAAACTATAATGTTGAAAAATGCGGTGGCTCATATGATGTAAAACCAGTAAAAAAGACAAATGATGGGTACGGGAATACAAAATTAGAACCATTCATGAATCAAAGAAGAATAGTATTAGCAGATGGGACATTTATATCTTTATACAGTGAAGTTCAAAATGGAAGTTGCACTCATACATATTTTAGCAATGAAACAGACTCAAACGGTAATTTTATACCAGATCCTTCTAGCCCTACAGGATTAAAAGGGGAGTACAAAACTTCGATGAATTGTGGATTTATATATATCGACACAAATGGTTTAAAAGGTCCAAATCAAGTTGGGAAAGATTATTTTATTATTAGCTCAACAAATAAAATCTTTACATCTTCTATAGATACCTATGGAAATCTAAATTATGTACTTTCACATAATAAATTAATTAAAACTGATAATTACTCAATAGGTAAATACTAAAAATATTCTAAGCAGACAAAGTAAAGATTTCGTATATTTCTTCGTCTGAAAGTTCTGTAATAATCTTTTCTCCTTCGTATACAGCCAAATCTGCAAGTTCCTTTTTAGATTTAAGCATTTCGTCAATTTTTTCTTCAAAAGTACCCAATGTAATCATTCTGTGAACCATTACATTTTTATCTTGCCCAATACGATAAGTTCTATCAGTTGCTTGATCTTCTACAGCTGGATTCCACCACAAGTCGTAATGAATTACATTAGTTGCACTTGTAAGGTTAAGCCCTGTACCACCTGCTTTTAATGACAATACCATGATTTTTGCATCATCATCATTTTGGAATCTGTTAATAAGATCCTCACGCTGTGGAACAGTCAAAGAACCATGGAAAAATAAAGATTCGGTATTACATTCATCAGCAATAACTTTACACAATATGTCACCCATTTCTTTATATTGTGTAAAGATAAGAGTTTTTTCGTTATTATCGAGAATACTTTGGACAGTTGAAATACATTTATCCATTTTTCCTGATAACTCTTTATTCATTTCACCGCCTTTTAAGAACTGATAAGGGTGGTTACAAATTTGTTTCAAAGCAGTAATCAATTTGAATATATTTCCTCGTCTGTTAATTCCGGTGAAACCTGAAATTTTTTCCATCATTTCATTTAAGGTCTTTTCATACAAAACAGCTTGAGGTTTTGATAAGTAGCAATAATCATTAATAACCATTTTTTCAGGTAAATCCGTAATTACATGTTTATCAGTTTTCAAACGTCTCAGAACAAATGGGGATACAGACATTTTCAATTTTGCGGCACGAGAAGTTTCCTTAAATCTTTCAATAGGAATTGCATAACTTTTTTGGAATTCTTTTAATGTGCCTAAATATCCTTGATTAATAAAATCAAATATTGACCATAACTCTGTTAATCTGTTTTCTACAGGAGTACCGGTCATTGCAATTTTAACATCTGATTTTAACATCTTAACAGCAAGAGTTTGAGCAGTATCTGGATTTTTAATATTTTGGGCCTCATCTACAATAATCATGCCCCATGAATTTTTCTTCAGCTCTTCAATGTCAATTCTCATTATTGCATAAGTTGTTAAAATTACATCATGCTTTAAGTCCAACTGCCTTTCTGCACCGTGATAAATTACAGCATCTAATGAAGGAGCAAACATTTGTAATTCCTTCATCCAGTTACCCATCAATGTTGTAGGACAAACAACAAGTACAGGTTTGTCAAGCTTATTTTCTTCTTTCATCTTCAGAATTAAACTGATCACCTGAATAGTTTTACCTAAGCCCATATCATCGGCCATACATGCGCCAAAACCTTTTGAAACATTTGTCCAAAGCCATTTTAAACCGGTCATCTGATAAGGTCTTAACTCTCCTTTCAATTCTTTTGGCGGAGTCACTTCAACAGGCTTGTTAAAATCTTGAATAACTTTTGCAAATGCTTCATCATAATCAAAATCATACTGTTGCAATTGTCCTGACATTGACGCATGGATTAACTCCATTCTAGACATTGATTTAAAGTTAGCCTTAGCAATTTGCTCAAACAATTTTTTTGTATCTTCCTGATCAATTAGAACATACTTATTTTTATACTTGATTAAGCCATTTTGCCCTTCTATAAGCTTATTAAATTCCTCAATAGATAACTTTTCATTTCCGATTGCAATTTCATAAGAAAAATCTAAAATATCATCTAAAGAAATTTTTGAAGACGAATTATTATTGAAAATATCTGCCAAATCTTTAGAACGTGAAGTCTTTACTTTTGCATTAATTGAAGCGCGAGGGACAACAATATTAGTCAATTCTTCAGGCAAAATAACCTCAATTTGAGCCTTTTGAAGATAATATGCTGTCTGAGTTATAATTTTATAAACTTGATTTAGGTCTAAATCAAGAGCTAATTTATCTTCATCCTCAAACAAATCTTCTAATTCAGGCATATACCTAATTGCATAATTCAATTGTTTCTCTACAATTCTTGCAATATCAGAAGAGTTTGCACCAAAGACTTCTTCATCAGTATACAATTTATCAATTAAAACATCTTCATTAGTTTTTCTGTTTTTAATATGTACTTTTAAACGGAATAACTCTTGACCTTCTAATTTTGTAATTTTAAAGAATGGAATTACGTCATACTTGCCTAAATATAATTCATCAAACCATTGAGCAAAGCTTTCTGCAATATCATGACCTTTCATTACAGAACGTTGTTCCAAATCTTTTATCATATAAGTTCCTGATTTTACATCTTTGAACTTATACGCTTTAATACCTAAAAATTTATAAATTACATAATTCAAATAATTATAAATAAAATCATTGATAAAATTTTTAGGTTTTTCACCCTTTATAAACAAATCATCAGGAATATTTTCTTCAAACTGGTTTATAATTCTTGCCAATTGCTGAGAATTAATAATCGGTTCATACACAATTCGGAACATTGAACCATGAGTTTTTACAGTCGGAATAAAATACAATTTTTCAATTAGCTTCATTACAAAATATGTAAGCTTATTCAAATAAATAAAAGTCGGAGTAAGGGATTCTAAGTCAACAACATTACCAAAACCTCCAAAGTAATCCATTACAAGATCCAAACTCATTGCGTATCCGACCTTATCATCCATTACTTCTGATTTAAAACGGAATAATGAACCTTTTGATTTTAAATAATATTGAAAATTGTTTGTTGGTGTAACAAAAAATGATAACTTATCATTATTATTCACCAAATAAAAATTAGTATTCCTTGTAGGAGCATTAGGACTAAGAAAAATTCCTGCGAACTCATCTTCAACTGTTTGATAAATTAAACTTAGAGTATAACGAAAATCTTTATTTTTAAAACCGTCAGGATTTTCTGACAAATTAAAAAATAATTCATCTACATTATTCTTTTTAAACGAAAAATCAATATCCAAAAATTTATTATCAGTCATAATTATCCTAATCTTCTAACTTATGTTTATTAATACAAGATGCCGCAATTTATACGGCATCTTGTTTATTTGAACTTACTTTATTAAAGACTCACAGTCCATTTCCACAGGCTTTTTAATACCCATCAATTGAAGAACTGTCGGTGCAATATTACATAAAGCACCATCTTCTTTCAATTGAATATCTTTCGGAGCATTAATAAGCACAAATGGAACTTTATTTGTAGTATGAGCAGTCTGAGGTTTTCCTGTTTCAGGGTTTACCATAACTTCAGAATTACCATGGTCTGCTGTCAACAACATAATTATGTTATTTTTAACACAAGCATCGGCAATTTTACCAACACATTCATCGACAGTATGGCAAGCTTTTTCTGCTGCTTCTAAAACTCCTGTATGTCCTACCATATCAGGGTTTGCAAAGTTTACCAAAATAAATTCATATTCCGGATTATCGATTGCTTTTAATACATTTTCACAAACTTCAGGGGCACTCATCTCTGGTTGCATATCATAAGTTGCAACTTTTGGAGATGGAACAAGCACCCTTGTTTCATGAGGTTGAGGCTCATCAATTCCACCGTTAAAGAAGAATGTTACGTGAGCATATTTTTCTGTTTCAGCTGTTCTGAATTGGTGAATTCCGTTAGCCTCTAAAACATCTCCCAAAATATTTACAAGATGCTCTTTAGGGAATGCTACAGGGAATGTAAAATCTTCATTATAACTAGTCATAGTTATATAGCAAAGATTTTTCAGAACTTTCTTTCTTTCAAACCCATCAAAATCTGAGAAATTTAATGCTTTAGATATTTCTCTAGCTCTATCAGGTCTAAAGTTAATGAAGATAATAGAATCATTATCATGAATTCTTGATTCTTCGCCACCAATTACAGTAGGAAGAACAAATTCATCATTATCACCTCTTGCATAAGACGCTTTAACACCTTCACAAGCAGACGCTGCATGTTCTCCTTCACCGAATAATAAAGCATTATAACCTTTTTCAACTCTATCCCAACGATTATCACGATCCATTATATAATAACGACCAATAATTGTTGCAACAGGAGGTAATCCATATTTCTTCAATTCATCTTCAACAGGTTGAAGGAATGTACAAGCACTTTGAGGAGGAGTATCACGTCCATCTAAAAATGCGTGAACATAAACTTTTTTCAAACCGTTTTCAGCAGCCATTTTAATCAATGCCAATAAATGATCTAATGAAGAATGCACACCGCCTGTAGATACTAGTCCAAAAATATGTAAAGCGGAATTATTTTCTTTAGCATGATTCATAGCCATCAAGAAACGCTCATTTTTGAAGAAAGAACCGTCTTTAATCGCTCTGTTAATTCTTGATAAGTCTTGATATACAACTCTGCCTGCACCTAAGTTTAAGTGGCCTACTTCACTGTTGCCCATTTGACCTTCCGGCAATCCCACATATTCACCATCAGCGTGAATAGAAATTGTAGGATATTCTTTTTCCAACTTATCAACATGGACAGGATGTGATAATTTAGTTGCATCAAATTCAGGGTGGTTTTTGCTAATTCCCCAACCATCCATAATACATAATAATACTCTCTGTGTCATAATTATAGCCCTTCTATTTATATTTCCACGCTATATGAATTTTAACAGGAAAATAAATCAAAAACAAGAGGATTTTTAATATACAATTTGAACATACACAGTTCTAGTTCTTGCTTTATTGTCAAAATCAATCAAAACTATTTGCTGCCACTGTCCCAGCTGCAATGCGCCGTCAATTAATGGCACCATTGTATTATTACCGATAATAGAAGCTCTTACATGAGAATATCCGTTACCATCATGCCAGGTTTCATCATGATGATATTGCCCACTTAACGGAGCTATTTTATCTAAAGCCTCAGGTAGATCAACTAAAAGTCCAGGTTCAAATTCAATATTTGTAATTGATACTGTACTTCCTGCAACATACACATGAACTACAGCTGATTGAAGAGAATGACTATAGACAGCATGTTTTACCTTTTGAGTAATATCAATAATATCAGTAAAACCTTGAGTATTTACAGTAAACTTTTCATTTATAACTGTCATAAAATAAACCTCAATTCCCCGTCTTTTACAAGTTTTCGTCCTTTTGAATAAACTGCAAAAGGAACATCTTGTTTTATTACAGCATTATAATCCTCTCCGTCAAATAACTTAAATACATTAAAATCAGCATCTTTTCCAATTTCAATAGATCCAATTGAATTATCCAAGCGTAAAATTTTAGCAGGATAAATAGTCAAATATTTAATCAAGTCAACTGTATCCAATAAATTATTAACATTTGCATTTCTCGCTAATTCCATAAGACTATATGTTTTTTCTTGCGAGAAAGTCTGAGTTGAAAAACCGAAATTTTCAGAGAAATACTCTAGAACTTTATCAAAATCAAGTTTTTTATTACAAATTTCTTTACTATACAAAGGCTGATAAATAAATTTAACACCAGTTTCTGCTAATTGTTCCAACTCATCTTCTGCATAATTTGCATTTGCAACAAGGACTTTTTTCGTAAGAACTTTTAAATTTTCAAGATATCTAACAGGAGTAAGCTCTTTTTCATAAGGACTGATTTTTCTTAATCCCATAAACTTATGCAATATATCGACATCCGAAAAGCCGTGCTCTAACCAATCAATCTCATCTTGAGATTCAGCAAATCTCGTCATCATTAACATATTATGTTTACGGCAATATTTTGAAAATAAAGCCCATAATTTTTTATGCACCCCTGACATTGAATTTAGCATAATACCAATATGAGTATTTTCCCCTTTATGGAAAATTAAATCTTCAACAACCGATCTTACAAGTTTAAAATTCTTTTTACTTTTATTTTTAGTATCTGCAAACACCTCAAAGAAAAGATAATTTTTGATAGGAAGTCTATTTATTATATCAAAATATTTAAACTCTTTAGACACTTGTGCAATACAAGTAGTACCAGACATAATTGAAGATGTAACACCTTTTTTAAAAGCTAAAATTTTTTCTTCTCTATCTAATGAAAAATAATCAGTCAAAATCTCAGCCCATTTTCTTGAGTAACTTTCTTGACTTACCCCCGCAAAATTATATTTAAGAGATAATACTTTAAAAAATTTCTTGAGTTTATTTTTTACTCCTTGCGGCTTAGCAATACCAATATCTGTATATTGAAATTGAGTCAATAAATCAATAAAACCCGGAGTTATAACAGCGTTACCTAAATCTTTTATATGTTTCTCATCGAAATTAACATCAGAATTAGGGATAATATCAATTATTTTCCCTTCATCGACTACAATTGCCATATCCTCTAAAACTTTATCAGTAGATGTTAAAATCCATTTAGCTTTATAACACTTCATAATGTCTCCCCTATAAAAGGTATTTTACAATATGAAAGTTTAAATTGCAAGATTATATTCTAACTGGGTAATCCTTAGGAACTTTCCAATTATTATTTTGGATCATATATCCACATGAATTTAAGCCACTATTTCCACCTTTATTTAAGCAATTATTTATATTATAAATTATCTGGATTAAACTTCGGCTCTAATTTATATAAAGATTCAACAGAATAAGCGCCATCCGCAAGAACAAAATCCTTATCTCCAAATCTTTTCATACTAATAGGAAACGGTTCAAATTTTCCATTAGCATACACCCCATGCTGATGTCCGTCTTTATATAGAGATTGTTTTGCAACACCTGTACATTGTCCATTTTCATATGCGTAATTATAACGGGTTACTTCAATTGCATCAGGGTTATCTAACTTTTCATTATATACAGAACGCTCATACAATTTTTCTTTACGAAAATAATCTTGATATTGATTTTGAGTATCATTACGCTTAACTGTCACATTTCTTGTTAATGTATCTTTAACAAACGGTTCAAAATTTTCAACATTCACTTCTTTTATTAAACAACTTGAATTTATATCATTTGGATTTTCAATAATTTGTTCAACTTCTCCTTTGTATAATTTATGAGTAATAGAATTTGTCTGTGAATCAAATTTTGAAACAACTCTTTTTTGAAGTTTTCCATCACGATCAAATATTAATGTATCTAATGTAGGAGTTTTTGCTTCAACTGTAGAAACAAATTGAGCTCGCAGACCGCCATCTTGTAATTTAGAAATTTTATTAAGAAGCAAACGACCAACATCAGATTTTAATTTTAATGAGTGATTTATAGGACTGTTAGCTTTTCCATTTTCATAAGTATAATCTGAACGGTTAAATTCGGTTGTATCGGAAGTTACAGCCTTTACCTTATAAACAGATCGATTCTTCAGTTTTCCATCAGTGTAAGAATCCTGATAATGAACTTGAGAGCCATCATTAAGACTAATTTTGATATCTCTTGACAATGGCTTGTTATCTTCTAAACAAACTTCTTTTATTAAACATTTAGAATCAATATCAATTGGTTTTTTAAGAATAGAATCAGTTTCACCCATAAATAATTGATAAGTAGTTGTATTTGTTTTGGAATCAAATTTAGAAACAATTCTTTTTTGAAGTTTTCCATCACGATCAAAAAGAAGAACATCTTGTAATGAAGATTTATTATCAATAGCTGGAGTAGAATATTGTACTTTATACCCACCATTTGCTAATTTTTTTAAATGTTTAGAGCTCAAATCTTCAATATCGGACTTTAAATTAGCCAAAACATTATTTACAGAAATTTCGATATTATCATTCGACTTTATAGGCTCAGATATTTTTTTACCTTTAAAAATATAATAAGTAGCAACACCTAAAGCTGCACTTCCTAATAAACCAATTCCTAATTTAGTAGAATTGGACATTCCTTTAGAATTTTTCTCAGGTTGTTTAACACTATCCTTAGTTTGGACATTATTACTTCTAAATGATAAATTATTTAATAGTAAAATTCGCATGCTCATATAAAACTCAAACAAAATATTTTTTGCTACCCAAAAATTTCATCAGAATAAAAAACAAACTCTAAATGACCAATAATTATTGTATCACCATCTTTTATTCCCTTTTTAGCCAGTTCGTCAAATACACCCATACCCTTCATAATATTTTGAAAACGAATAACCTGTTCAGAGTTTCTTTCATCAGTAACTCCAGCAAGTCTTTCAATTTTTCCACCTTCAATAATAAAGGTATCTTTAGCGACTTTGAATATTTCAAAAGAACTGTCATCATTATTATAAGCACCTAAATCTTCTTCAACCACAATTTCTGTTTCAGGTTTAGGAATTTCATCAACTTTTTCAGCCATAAAATCAAGTAACGACTCTAAATTTTCACCTGTAACAGCTGAGATTTCAAAGACATCAGATGATACTTTTTTAAATTGTTCTAATAACTCGGACTTTTTATCATCATCAATTGCATCAATTTTATTTAACGCAATAATCTGATAAAGATTTGCTAAATGCTCAGAATGCTTTTCAAGTTCTAAATTAATTTTTTTATAATTATCAAAAGGATTTTCTTCTGTTGAATCTATTAAATGAACTAAAAATCTACATCTTTCAACGTGACGCAAAAAATCGTGTCCTAATCCGACACCTTCAGATGCTCCTTCTATTAATCCAGGGATATCTGCAACAACATAGCCGTCTCCTGAACGTTTTTTTACAACACCCAAATTCGGAATTAATGTTGTAAAAGGATAATCTGCAATTTTAGGCTTTGCTGAACTTATTCGACTTATCAAAGTTGATTTTCCGGCATTTGGCATTCCCAAAAGACCAACATCCGCAATTAGTTTTAATTCTAAAAATAATTCTCTTTCAATTGGCGGTTCACCTGGTTCACAGAATTGAGGAGCTCTTTTTTGAGCAGTTGCAAACCTTGCATTACCTCTTCCTCCACGACCACCTTTCGCAACTAATACCTTTTGATCATGAGATGTCAAATCTGCTATGATATTACCTGTTTTTATATCTTTTACGACTGTACCTACAGGAACTTTTATAAATAAATCTTTTGCACAACGGCCGTGCATATTTTTAATCCCGCCATTTTCACCTGCCTCAGCTTTAAAGACAGATTTATGTTTAAAATCCATAAGAGTAGACATATTTTCATCTGCAACAAGATAAACATCACCGCCGCGACCACCATCACCTCCGGCAGGACCGCCTTTATCTACATACTTTTCTCTTCGCCAAGCAACCATTCCGTTGCCGCCACGTCCTGAAACTACTCTTATTTTTGATTTATCTATAAACTTCATATTTATTTCCTTTTTGTATTATAATAATACTATGAAAAATCTAAAAAATAAATTATTCTCAAAAGAACAAATAGAAATAGGACCGCAAAGCGGATATGATAATTACATAATGGCCATTGAATCAAGTTGTGACGAAACAGCTTGTGCTATTGTAAAAAATGGTAGAGAAGTTATTGCAAATGTTGTAGCATCTCAAATCAAAACTCATGCTCAATTCGGAGGTGTAATACCGGAAATAGCAGCAAGAGAACACTTAGATTCTATTAATATAGTAATTGATGAAGCATTCAAGCAAGCAAAAGAAAATGCAGGGATTAATCCTCAAGATATTACAGCATTCGCAGGCACAGTAGGTCCAGGCTTAGTAGGGTGTCTTTTAGTCGGGCTAAATGCTGCAAAAACACTTGCACTAACTTATGACAAACCTTTTATTGGAGTCAATCACTTAAATGCGCACCTTTGCGGAAACTACCTTGATACAGATTTAAAACCTCCATTTATGGCTCTTTTGGTAAGCGGTGGTCACACTCAAATTATTGATGTTAAATCATATTCAGAACAAACAATTCTAGGTGAAACTGTAGATGATGCAGTCGGAGAAGCTTATGACAAAGTAGCAAGATTAATCGGACTTCCATACCCAGGCGGCCCAAGATTAGATAAACTTGCACAGGAAGGAAATCCGTTCGCTTTTAAGCTTCCTGAAGCCAGAGTAGATGGATACAATTTCAGTTTCAGCGGGTTAAAAACGGCGGTATTAAGACTTGTTAAATCTTTCGAAGGGAAAGAATTACCTGAAAAAGATATATGTGCAAGTTTTCAAGAAACAGTATCATCAACACTTTTACATAAACTAAAAAAAGCTCTGGAGACCAGCGGATATAATCAAGTTGTAATAGCAGGTGGAGTTGCAGCTAATTCTGAAATCAGAAAGAAAATATTTGACCTTGAAAAAGAAGGTTATAAAGTATTTGCACCTCCAATGAAATATTGTACAGATAATGCTGCAATGGTTGCATCTTGCGCTTATTTCAACACAAATACTTTTGATGATGTTAATACTGAAGTATTTTCAAGAGTAAAATAAAAAAGTATAGATATATTCTTGAAAATTAATTATGAACAATTGTAAATTTTACACTTTAAACTAGCAAAAAAGTTTTTTGTTACACGTTTAACAATTGTGAAAAATCTTGGGAATATAAACTATACTATGAAACCTTTTTACGGAATCGGACAAAATCCTATTCCGTATTCTTATTATAAAAATAAACAAGAAATATCATTCCAAGGAGCTACAGAAGAATTTTCCAGACGATTCATAACAACCCAAAAAGAAATTATTGATGTATTTATAAAAGATCCAAAATCAAAACGAATAGCCGGGAATTTACCTGATAGCTGGCTTATAAAATTAACTGGAAAAACTCAAGAAGAAAAAAATGAAATCATCGGCAAAATATTTATGCTGTTTAGAGCTGCAATAAAACATTTAAAGCCATATGATGCCCAAATAGGCAGCAAAGAGTACAACAAATCAAAAGCTAATTTAGAAAATAAAAGAATTAAAGAAGTATCTATTTTTTTAACAAAAGGACTTAGACACTTTGGAATACTACCAGAAAATAATTTAATAACCTTAAAACGACTAAAAGTTAAGGGGTTATACATTAAAAGAGGGTATGTACTTAAAGAAAAAGGACAAAAACCAACTTTGGAAAGATTATTTATTAAAAAATTTAGAAAGATAAATCCATTATCACTTGAATGTGATACGAACGGACAATATTCCGAAATAGCACATGGACTGTACTTAAATAAAAATGTTCCAAGTGAATATATTACAAAATTCTATTGGGGGGATACAAAAGCAGGTTACATGACAACAAAATATGAAACAGCTCCTAAACATTCCAGCCCTATTGTTAAATTCAAAAAAGAGTATAATAGTCTGGAAGAATTTGCAAATGATTTTTATAATAAAACTGGAATTGAACTGTATGAAGTCATTGATCAAGATATAATTCCAGGAGAATTTATAAACAATAAATTCAAGCCGTACACAAAAGAAACGTTAATATTAAATTTTTTACAAAAAATATTAAATCAACACGGATTACAACATACTGATCTACATGATTTCAATGCAATAATCGGAACTACAGAAGAAGGTAAACCAATCGTTAAAATAATTGACATTGGAGGTATTGTCCAAAATATAAAAATTAACTAAGCTTTTACATAAATTTTAGATAGAATAAACTCAGTAATTTTCTTTTCTAAATTAGTATTAAAATGTCCGTTAACCTCTTTTATAAAATAACATGGACTTGTCACATTTATCTCAATTATTTTTTCATCAATTACATCTAATCCTACCAATGGCAAACCTAAAGAATTTAATTCCTTAGCTACAGGAAGGAACTTCTCTTTTTCGCTAGGGGTTAATTCCGCCTTTACTATATTACTGTCACAATGCTCATTAAATTTGAAGTCATCATTAGATGGTAATTTTTGAACACAAACATCAAGCACTTCATCTCCTAAGAACATAACCCTTTTATCTCCAAAACGAGCTTTAGGAATATATTTTTGAACCATAATCAACTGTGTTTGATTTTTTGTCATTGTATTAATAATTACAGCAATATTTTTATCCCCTTTTTTCAATGTCATAACACCAGCACCAAAGCAGGCATTTAGAGGCTTCAAAACAATTTCATCATGTTCTTTTAAAAATTCAATAATATCTGTTTTTGAAGAAGTTACAATATTTTCAGGCATTAAATCTAAAAATTTTACGGTATGCATTTTTTCATTAAAATTTCTGATAGATTTTGGATCATTTAAAATCAGAGTTTTATTTCTATCTACAAAATCAAAGATATAAGTCGCATTGATATAATCCAAATCAACCGGTGGATCAGGTCTGAATAGAACTAATGGGAAATCATTTATATTCTTTTTAATTAGAGCTTTATCGTAGAAAATATTTCCGTTTTTTTCATAAGCTTCATAACAATTAGTATAAGCTACACCACTATTCAAGCCTAAATTATCAATTGTAGTTATGTAAACATTATTATTTTTAAATAACAATTCTCTAATCAGCCAAAAATTAGTTACCAGATTATTAAATTCAAAATACTTTAACTCTAACCTGTCAATTACAAATAATATATCCATAATTTTAATCTCCAATACACTTTCAAAGTTTAAAACAACAAAAATTTTATACAATTAGAAAGCGGACTAATTAACATTTTCAGGATTTAAAATTACGCAATTTGAATTATTAATTTGAACAAGTTTCATAAATTTTTCCAAATCAGTTTGGATTTCAGGGAAAGTGTTATAATGCATAGGAATTACAGTCTGAGCACCAATCCAATCAGCTGCTACCGCAGCATGTTCAACATCCATAGTATAATGTCCACCAATTGGTAAAAGTGCAATATTTGGTCTATATAATTCTTTTATTACTTTCATTTCAGCTGTCAATGCAGTATCACCTGCATGGTAGATACGAACATTTTCAACATCGAAAATAATCCCTGCAGGTTCTCCAGCATAGCGTCCATCCGGTAATGAACTTGTATGGAATGCCGGCACAAATACAACTCTGCCCCAATCATAATTTAGCCATCCGCCAAAATTTACAGCTTTTACTTTGCAGCCCTGTTCCTTGCAATAATGAGCTAACTCTACAATTGCAGTAATTGTTGCATCTTTTTCTTTTGCTATCTCGATTGCCTGACCGAGGTGATCTCCATGAGCATGAGTTAAAAATATATCAGTAATATTTGCACTATGCCAGTCATATTTTGGATTAATACTTACATATGGGTCTACCATAATTGAATTTTCTTTTAATTTAATTTCAAATGCGCTGTGTCCGATATATTTTAAATCCATAATTTTTCTCCTTATATTTTATTTTTAAATATTTAATCAATATAACAAATTTTATTGTAAAATACAATTATGCAATATAACTTATTAATGCAAAAATGCATAGAACTAGCAAAACAAGGTGAAGGATATACTTCTCCAAATCCTTTAGTAGGGTGTGTTGTTCTTGACAAAGACGGGAATGAAATATCTAACGGTTATCATCATAAATATGGGGATAACCACGCTGAAAGAGATGCCCTTTTGAAATTGCATAATGGAGAAGAAAAAGAAGGAACTTTAATCGTAAATCTTGAACCTTGTTCTCATTATGGGAAAACACCTCCTTGCGCCGATTTAATTATTGAAAGAGGAATAAAAAAAGTTGTAATAGGAATGCAAGACGTCAATCCGATTGTTGCAGGAAACGGCATTCGCAAACTTAAAAATGCAGGGATAGAAGTTATAGAGCACATTCTTGAAGACGAATGCAGACAATTAAATGAAGTTTTCATTAAGAACATGCAAAAAAAAGAAACTTTTGTAGCTCTAAAAACAGCAACAACACTGGATGGAAAAATTGCCACACATAACGGCTCTTCTAAATGGATTACATCAGAAAAAGCAAGAGAAGAAGTAAAAAAAATAAGGAATCGTTATGATGCAATAATGACAACTTCATCTACAATTTTTGCGGATAACCCAACCATGCTTCACAGAAAAAAAATTATATTAGATAGAAAACTCAAAACAAATTTAGAAAGTCCAATTTATAAAAGCGGTGAAATATATTTATTTAATGAATCTCTGGATATGTTTGAAGGCGGTATAAATTTTATAAAAACACCTGTAACAAATGAAAAATTAGATTTAGATTTCATTCTAAATAAAGTTTTTGAACTAGGCATTAAAAGTATTTTAGTCGAAAGCGGAGGCCATCTTAACGGCGAAATATTAAAATACACTGATAAAATTTATCATTTTATAGCACCAAAAATTACCGGTGATAACAGATCTTTATCCTGTTTTGAATTTCAAAAAATAGATAATATAAATGCCAGTTACAATTTTAAAATTACACAAACAGATATTTTTGAGCCTGATATCTTATTAACTTACTATCCTATTTCCAAATAAGTAAAAAGTTGTATAATAATTCTATGATAAAAAAAATGAGTGCTGCAGGAACTTTTTATCCTGCGAAAAAAGAAGAATTAGAAGAGTTATTAAAAAAATTTACTATTGAAAATCCAAAATATTATTCAAGAGCAATAATTGTCCCACACGCAGGCTATAAATATTCAGGAGAATTGGCTGCTAAAGGAATACAACAGCTCAATAAAGCTGTAAAAAATATTTTTATATTTGCACCTGCTCACTATGAAAGAATTTTTGGATGCTCTGTATGCAGCTATAATGCTTTTGAAACGCCATTTGGGAATATTGAAGTCAATCAAACCTTGACTAAAGAAATTGCAAAATTTTGCGACTGTAATATAGGAAATTTTGCCTTTGAAAAAGAACATTCAATTGAAGTTCAATTACCATTAATAAAATATTTTTTACCAAATGCAAAAATTGTACCTATACTATATGGCTGTGAAAATTTTAAAAATTTATCTGAAACAATTGAAAATTTCTATGAAGATGAAGAAAATGCGTTTATAATCTCAAGTGATTTAAGCCATTTTTATCCTGAAAAAGAAGCTTCAAAAATTGATAACTACACAGCAAAAATGATTGAAGAAAATAATTTAAGCAATTTTGAACAAGAACAGGCATGCGGAGCTGTGGGTATTTGCGGACTTATTGAATTTGCTAAAAAGAAAAATTATTCACTAATTAGAAAAGGGCTAATAAATTCAGCGGCGAAAACAGGAGATTCTTCTAGAGTTGTAGGGTATGGCTCTTGGTTTTTATACGAAGGAGAAAAAAATCAATACATAAAAAAATATTACTCAGATTTTGCAAAAAAAATCTGCTCAAACAGTATCCTATCAGGATTACAACTTGGTCATACAGAAGTTAATAACTACGAATGCATATTTGATGAATACGGTGCATCTTTTGTAACCTTAGAATTAAACGGAATACTAAGAGGCTGTATTGGCTCTATTATTCCTCACCGATCACTTATTAACGATTTAATTAAAAATGCTCATTCTGCAGCATTTTCAGATCCGCGATTTCCTGCACTGACATTAAATGAATTCAACAAAATAAACATAAAAATATCACTACTGTCAATTCCAGAAAGATTACATTTTGATACAGAAGAAGAACTACTGCAAAAATTAAAACCATTTGAAGATGGGCTAATAATTCGTGATGGCAACTACCAAGCAGTATTTCTACCTGATGTTTGGGAACAACTGCCTGACAAAAAAGAATTTTTGGAACAATTAAAATTAAAAGCAGGACTTTCCAAAAACTATTTTTCAGAAAATTTAGAAGCTTTTAAATTCAGTACAACAAAAATTTAACCAACTATATTAAGTTTGTTGCTTTCATACTGAGATTTAATATTATTATAAGCGACATGAGAAGATCTAGAGTTTCTAGAAGAAGCAGCTAGCAAACAATCAAATGCTTCCTTATTAAAATCATTCATTTTTATCTAATTTTCAGACAAACTTCTATGATCCTTTTCTAAACTGTTTAATTTATCATAAATAACATTAAGTTTATCATCAGTACTTAATGAATAAAAATTTCTTTTTCCAAGTAAAACATCTCTATAAACCTGAGATGATCCAAAAGTTTGCTTACTTACAGAATTTACTAACATTCAAGTACTCCTATCTATTCAATAACTTTACCATCAAAAAGTTCCATTACCATATTTACATTATCTGAATGCAAAGATGCTTCGATTTTAGCTGCACTATCTGATTTTACTTGTTGAGTAACTTCTTCCTTTAATTCCTCAACTTCCTCTGATTTCACCTCAGGTTCAGATGATACAGGTTTCATTATTGGTGAAGGTTTAGGCTTTGGAGCTTCAAATGTTTTAGGTGCTGAATGATGTGGTGCTGAAGGTTTTACTTGAACATCATCAGGATGAGGAAGCCTTACCGTTACATTTGAATTAGATTGACCGAATAAAGAATTTACAGCATCAATAATTGCTTGTTTTTTAGAACCGCTTTGAACCTGATTTAAGAAAATTTCATTTTTCATAGATAAAACAGTATCTTCAGCTGTTATTTTAACAGGGTTTGCCCATTGTTTTAAAAGAGCTCTTGTCGGTGCACTATGAATATTTTCTAACAATTGTCCCCATAATACTGAAATATCATCACCTGCAACAGCTTTTGATTTTGGCATAGGGGCAAAATCATCAGTACTTTGAACTTTAGTATTTACAGGAACTTGATTTTCTTCATTTGATTTTGGAACAGGCTGTTCTTTAGGAATTTCAACTTGTTTTTCAGCCTCTTTTTGTTTTAAAATATCAGGTTTAGCATGCTCAGATCTTTGAATTTCAGCTTTCATTACAGGCGATGGCGCTGTCTTATATGAAGCAACCTGAACAGGAGCTGAATATGATCTTGCATTACTACCTATATTTGTAGCTCCACCTTCTAATCTTGCAATCCTATTTTGCAGTTCAACCAGAGATGTATTTTCCGTCAAATTTGCAAGATCAATAATAGCTACTTCTAACCACAGTCTAGGATTATTAGTCAATTTTAACTCTTTTATATAATCAGAACATTTATCAATTAAAAATACTATTTGATGAGTTTCTACTAATTCGGCTTGAGAATTCAATGCACTAATTTGCGCATCATTTGCTTGAGTTAATTCAAATACAATTTCTTTTCTGCAATTTTTTACAATTAACAAATTCTTTAAATAATCCATTAAATTAGTCAAAATCTGAACAGGTTCATTTCCTGAATTATAAATTTTTTCTAAATCTTCAATAGCTTCTTGAGGTTTTGAATTAACAATTTTATCTGCAAGTGAATTTAAAGTATCAAAAGACAAACGACCAAGCAAATTATTAATATCATCTGTTGAAATTGCTTCTTCTCCATCAAGAACGCTTAATTGATCTAACAGAGCAATACTATCACGCATTCCGCCAGCAGAATTTTTTGCTATAGTGAATAACGCATCATCTGTTATATTAATCTTTTCCTTATCAGAAATATATCTTAAATGCTTAACGATATCATCAGTAGTTATACGTTTAAAATCAAAACGCTGACAACGGCTTTTTATAGTATCTAAAACTTTATGCACTTCTGTAGTTGCAAGAATAAATATAACATTTTTCGGAGGTTCTTCTAATGTTTTCAAAAGCGCATTAAAAGCAGTAGTTGAAAGCATATGAACTTCGTCTATAATATAAATTTTATATCTGCTGTTTACAGGTGCATACATAACCTTTTCTAAAATATTTTGAGCATCTTCAACTTTTCTGTTACTTGCAGCATCAATTTCAATTACATCCATAGGAGTTGAATTTGTAATATCTATACAGTTTTCACAAACACCGCATGGAGTAATTGTAGGCCCCTCTTTACAATTTAAAGATTTAGCAAAAATACGAGCAGTAGAAGTCTTCCCCGTACCTCTAGGACCTGTAAAAAGATATGCATGCGAAATTTTATTTAACTCAATAGCATTTTTTAACGCTTTTTTAATATGTTCCTGCCCAACAACCTCTTCTAATTTTTGAGGACGATATTTTCTGTATAAAGGTATGTATTTTTCGTTCATGGTAAAATTATAGCAAGATAATACCGAAAAGGAAAATATTATGAAGATAATTAAACCTGCATTACTAAAAGAAGGAGATACAATCGGAATTTTAGCACCTTCAGGTCCAATGGAAGATGATACAAACCTTTTACGTGCAGTAAAGTTCTTTGAAAATAAAGGCTATAAAATTAAATTATCTGATAATGTATATAAAAAAAACAAATATTTGGCAGGAACTGACGAAGATAGATTAGACGCTCTGCATAATATGTTTGCGGATAAATCAGTAAATGCAATAATTTGTCTAAGAGGCGGGTATGGAGCAATCAGGTTAATTAACAAAATTAATTATGATTTAATTAGAGAAAACCCCAAAATTTTTTGTGGATATTCAGACATCACAGCTCTTAACGCAATGTTTTTAAAACGAGCGGGACTTATGACCTATTCAGGACCAATGATTTTAAGTGATTTTGGACAAGAAAATCTTTGTGAATTCACTATTAATAAATTCTTTGAAACGGTATGTAAAGATAAATTCGATTATGAAGGCACATTCTGGGGCGGGAATTTATCCACCCTCGTATCACTTTGCGGACAGGATTTTATACCTGACTTTGAATTTATATTATTCTTAGAAGATCTCAACGAACCTCTATACAAAATTGACAAAATGGTAACTCAATTATTTAACATTGAAAAAATTAGAAAAAACACAAAAGCAATAGCAATCGGTGATTTTCTTGACTGTGAAAGCGTAGATTATATTTTTGAAGAGCTTAATCTTCCATTAATAAAAAATTTTCCTGCATCACATTCTGCAAAAAAAGCAACAATACCTTATGGAATGGCAAATAATTAATTTTATATTAAGTAATTATTCTCACTTTTGTTTTTGAGCTAAAATAGAATTATGTAGTAGATAAATAAGGAAAAGACTATGTGGGATTATTCAGATAAAGTTATAGACCATTACAGAAACCCTAGAAATGTAGGGAAAATTGATAATGCAGATGCAATAGGCGAAGCAGGCTCATTGGCTTGTGGTGACTCATTAAAAATATATTTAAAAATTAATAACGGAATCGTTACAGATGCAAAATTCCAGACTTTCGGATGCGGATCAGCAGTTGCAAGTTCTAGTATTTTGACAGAAATGATTATTGGAAAACCTGTAGAAGAAGTCAAAAAAATTACAAATAAAGACATTGCAGACCAATTAGGCGGACTTCCTCCGGAAAAAATGCACTGTTCAGTTATGGGCTATGAAGCTCTTGAGGATGCATTAAAAAATTATGATGATTACACCGATTTGGACGATTTAAGAAATGAGGAAGAAGCAAACAAACAAAGAGAAAAAATAGTTTGCACATGCTTTGGAATTACTGAAAATGTAATTTGGGATGCTATAAAAATGAACGGGCTTAAAACGGTTGAAGAAATCACAAATTACACAAAAGCAGGCGGTGCTTGCGGAAAATGTAAGGGATTAATCCAAGATATTATTGATACTTACTATAAAAAAGAAGGACATGAAAAAGAAAAATCAACACTTTCACCTGCTCAAAAGATTTTAAAAATTAATAACGTGATAGAAAATCAAATATCACCGGAATTAAGAAAAGATGGCGGAGATATTACTTTAGTTGACATAGACGGCAACAAAGTAATGGTAAAACTTCGCGGAAAATGTTCAGGCTGTAAAAATTCACACCTGACTCTTAAATCTTTTGTTGAAACAACATTAAGAGAAACTGTTGATAAAAATATCGAAGTTGTAGAGGTATAGAAAAATGAGTTTAATATATTTAGATAATAATGCAACGACCAAAGTAGACCCTCAAGTATTGGAAGCAATGCTACCATACTTTAAAGAAGAATATGCAAACCCATCAAGTGTATATGAGTTTGCTAAACGTTCAAATCATGCGGTAAAAGAAGCTCGTGGAGTAATGAAAGATTTCTTCAATGCTAAAGATGAAAAAGAAATCATATTTACCTCCTGCGGTTCTGAAAGTGCAAACACTGCTATTCGCGGAGTTTTGAACATGAACAAAAATAAAAGACACATAATCACAACTAAAGTAGAACACCCTTGTGTTTTAAATTTATATCAAACACTTGAAAAAGAAGGATACAAAGTCGATTATATCGGTGTAAATTCTAACGGAGAACTTGATTTAGCTCAACTAGAAGAAGCAATCGATGATGATACCGCTCTTGTATCTGTTATGTATGCTAACAACGAAACAGGTGTAATTTTCCCGATTGAAAAAATTTCTGAAATTATAAAATCAAAAAACAAAGAAACAAAATTCTTTGTAGATGCTGTACAAGTTTCAGGCAAAATTCCTATTGATGTTCAAGCAATAGGTGCAGACTTAGTTGGGATTTCAGGACATAAATTCCATGCGCCTAAAGGAATAGGTGCACTTTATGTTAATTCTAAAACACTTATCACTCCGCTAATTATCGGCGGACACCAAGAAAGAGGGAAACGAGCAGGTACAGAAAATGTTCCATACATCGTAGGGATGGCAAAAGCTGCAGAATTAGCTCAAGATCATTTAAAATATGAAGCAACAGAAGTAAAAAGACTTCGTGATAAATTAGAAAAAAATATCGTTAAAAATGTATTTAATGCAAGATTAAATACAGGAATTGTAAACAGAGTTCCAAACACTACAAATATCGGATTTGAATATATTGAAGGAGAATTAATTTTGCTTCACTTGAGTGATTTAGGGATCTGTGCAAGTTCAGGCAGCGCCTGCACATCAGGTTCTCTAGAACCAAGCCACGTATTAAGAGCAATGAATGTACCATTCACAGCAATTCATGGAAGCATAAGATTTTCACTAAGCAAATTCACTACAGAAAAAGAAATTGATTATGTATGTGAAAAAATGCCTGGAATAATAGAAAAATTAACAAATATTTCACCTTTCCAAGATGAATTGGAAGCTCTAAAAAGATTAAGACATTAATCTGTAAAATAATACTTTTTTCTAACAATAAAAAAATCGTAGGACTTAGGTACTACGATTTTTTGTTTATTTATCAAAAATTTTAAATCCTAAGTCTGTAGAATAGCTTTAAATTACATTCACTATTATCCTGTCTTTAAGGAGTTTATAGTTATGAAAAAATTTATTGTAATCATAAGTGTTTTACTCAGCATAAATTGCGCTATTGCAGCAAGCCAATATTCAGCAGTCTTAGATAAATTAGAAAATTCATTATATGGCTTTACATATACAACATCTGACGATGCCTCAAGACTTTCAAGAATAGAAGAAAATGTGTATGGACAAAGCAGACCCAATAAGTCAATTAATGAAAGAATTGCAAGTCTTAATAAAGATATGTCTGCAGAACAAATAGGACATGAAATTACACCCAAAGAAGATACATTTGCAGAAGAACAAGACAGCTACAAAGATACAATTGCAGAAGAAAAAATGCCCCCTGCAGGTGCTAATGTAGATTATCCTTCTATAAATGAACTTGAAAGACAAGTATTTAATCAAGAATTTAAAAATCAGGATTTAAACAGCAGACTTGCAAATCTTGAGAAAAAATCACTTGGTCAAACATATGATAATGACCCTTTTTCTTCAAGGGTAGAAAGACTTCAAGCGAAATTAAAGCCAGAATCTTTTATGGATAACAGCATAGCACAATCATCTAATGATTATTATGATGGTGCATCAATTCCGCTTGATAAAAATTATGCTCTTGATGAATATCAACCACCTGAATTTGATTATGATGCCTATAACGCTAGAAACAGAAAACCTGAAAAAGTTAATATCGCATCAGTTGAAAAATCTATATTCAAAAAATCATTCAACGGCGATAATATGGATAACAGATTATCAAGACTTGAATCCACAATGTTTGGTACAACATTTAATTCAGACCCTCAGGAGGCTCGTTTGAATCGTATTTCAAGCGCTTACAAAGCTCAAAAAACTGCAAGCCGATACGACTCAAACAAGTTTTCCCAGAACATGGCAACCGCAATGCAAATTGGTACAATCTTACTAATGATTTTAGCCTGTGTCCTTTAGAAAAATTCCAAGTAGATTTATTTGAATAAATTTTTCAAGTTTTTAAGACCTTCTGCAGCATCTTGCAATTGTTGTTTAGCTTCTTGCGCAGATTGCTTCTGTTCCTCTTTCTTTGCATTATAAGCATCAACTTTTTCTTGCACAGCATCTTTTACAGCTTGTTTTGTCTGCTGAACCTGTTCTTTTACAGTCGTTTTTTCTATAGCAGACATATCACAAGTTGACAACCACTTGAAAGATTTTACAGAACTTCTGCTTTCGACTCCGCCATTAAATACAACTTTAAAGTCTTTATAATTAGTATTTCCTGATGACAATTGAGGGATTGAAGATACTTTTTCTTTTTTAGGATCAGATGTCAAAGCATTTATTAAATTTCCTGTCAAAGTGCCAAATTTAGGAATATAAGAGGTTAATTTTGAAACGGACAAATCACCTAAAGGGCCCAATAATGATACTACTTCTGCAGAAATTCTACCTAAAACAACAACATTTGCAGTTGCGTTTAACAAATTATATTTTCCTGTAATATAATAAGCCATTGAAGGCCCAGAAGTCGTTATAGGATTCAATGTAGCCCAACCGTTTGCAAATGATAAATTACCTTTTATAGTTTTGAATTGAGCAGTATTTTTTATTGCAGGCAAAGAGGATACTGAATTTACTGCAGCTTTTATTATACTGTTTGATTGAAGATTTTGAGCAAACAAGAAGTTTTCAAAACGTCCGATATTACCTAAAGTTCCATCTGTTATATCAAAAGATGCAGTTCCCTTTAAATTTTTTATCATTTCAACATCGGTTGCACCATGCAAAGTCACGTTTGTATTGAAATTAAGTTTTCCTGACAAAGCATTTTTTAGTCCTGCAGCTCCAGCAATAGCCTTTTCAGCATTCATGCCTGTACCTTTAAAGTTAACTCCTATATGCCCATTTTGAATATTATATGATATATTTCCGTTAACTTTTCCAGAAAAAGCATCACCTGAAAGATTTTTAAGATAAAATACGTTATTTAACAAATTAAAATCAGAAGATAAATTTTCTGCAACAATTCCTCCTGATACAAATTTCTTTAATGTACCTTTACCTTTTAAAATATTACCATTTAAAATTACGGACATATCCTCCATAGTCAATGCCATATCAGGAATTTTCAAAGATGGTACTAATACTGAACCTTTTAAATAAGGATTTGATGCATTACCAGAAATATCTATATCAGCTCCTGCATTAACTTTTGAATTTTTAAATCCGGGGATTACAAAAGAAATATTTTTCTGTGAAATAAGTTTTAAATTAAGCTTTTGAGTTTTATATAAATCACTAATATTACCTTTTAACGAAACAAGATTTACTCCATTTGCATAAATACCAGTATCTGTAAATTCTAAATTATCTGAATTTATTTTTATATTACCTTTAATCGAAGTATTTTTACCGTTTAACTCATCAACATTCAAAATTGATACATAAGCAGAAGGAGTTGCATCTAATTGAAATTTTATATTTTGAACTTTATCATTTCCGTTTAATTTAACAGCAAGAGGTAAAGATCCTTTTGCACCGACATCTTTTCTCAAATCAGCAGGAATCATAGATTTTATATCTGATGCCAGAATATTTCCTTTTGCATTAATATCAAAATTAATATCTTTTGACATATAATCAGCTATTTTTCCTGTAATATCAATTCTTGAATTGTCAATTAACAAATACGAATTATTGATATTTATATCTTTTTCTCCGATTGTAATTTTTGTTGATGGTGCGGATACAACGACCATTGGATTTGTAACTTTGGCATTTGAAATATTTACATCTCCAGATGCAGTTTTGCCATCTGTAACTAAATTAATTTTAGAATTTGCAACAGATACAGATGTATTTGAAGGAACATTTTTTAAATTAACATTATCTATACTCAAATTAACTTTTGGAACTATTTTATCCAACTTTCCTTTTATAGATGTATTCATTGACAATGTTCCGCTATTAATTTTATTTTCTTTCAATAGAGCAATTTGTCCTGCTGCAAGCAAAAGCCCTTTTAACTGCAATTTATCGGCAGAAATATTCAAATCTGCTTCAGCATCTTGAGTAATAGTTCCGCTTATTTTTAAAGGATGTCCAAGAATTGAAAGTCCTGCTTTTTTAATATTTATCATGTTATTAGCTAAATCAATATCAGCGGAAATATTATCAACTGCTACATTATATAATTTATAAACAAGTGAAGCTGAAGGTATTTTTAAATATCCGGAAGATTCAACCTTTTTCAAATTTGACCTAATACTAAAATCTGCATCAATTCCACCTGTAGCTGTCAATGTATCTAAATCTTTATAATTAAATGATTTTGCAACACTGTCTGCTATATCAATTATACTTTTAAATTGTGCATTAGACTTGCAATTCAAATCAATTTTAGGATTTTTACCTGTTTTAAATTTCCCTATAACTTCAGTTAACTCTTTATCTTTTGTATACAATTTAGTATACATATCAATATTTTTACCTTTGAATGCTAAATCAACACTACTTACTGGAAGTTTTTTGCCATCAACAGCCAGACTTAAATTTGATACATTAGCATTCCCGTCAAAATGAATTTCATCAACAGTTCCACTTGTTTTTATATCAGTATTCAAATCCGCAGTTAGTTGATTGCTATGAATAGCTTTAAAAATATCTATAATATTAAATACAGCCTGAGTATTTTCTTTAGGTTCTGACTCTGCTTGAGAAAATACAAGATCATTTAAATCAATATCAGGCATAATTTTATTTAACAATTTAATATCATAATTAAATTGCACTTTATCTTGCAACATAACATGGCCATCTGTGGACAACCTAATTTTTTTATTTAATATAAAATCACTTATTATAAGATTATTACCATATATTGAATAAGACTTATCAGTAGGCATATCAATAAATGAAATATTATAATTTTTTAAATACATATTAGGTAAATGATTTGAAAGTTTTAGACCAAACGGCAATTCTGTCATTGCATTAGCTTGAACAACCTCTTGACTGTCATCTTTCTTATTTTCAGTTGGTAAATAATCTTCTAATAAAAATTTACCGTCTTTCTTTACTTTTAAATTAGTATTAATATTATCTGCACCGACCATATCAATTTCAATTTTCTTTAAAAGTAAAGATAGCAATGACAATTTTCCCTGCACATTATCAGCAGTGAAAAAACTTTCGCCATTAGGTAAGCCGACATCTATATGAGAAACACCTAATCCCACAGTTAACTTTGGAGTCGTTAATAATCTTATATCTTCTAGTTTTAATTTAAAACCACTTGCGTCTTCTACCATTTTAGAAATTTGCGGACTATATGAGTTTACAATTCCATTTATAAAAAACGGAACAACTAAAAACAATATATAAATTAACAATACTAAAGATAAAACAGTTATCCCTGCATATTTAAAAAACTTATTCATTACACACCCCTCATATTTTAAATATTATATTAACACAAAAGATAAAATTTTATAAATAGTTAAACTGGGATATTTTATTTCTTCTTTTTATCAGGGTAACAATTCCAATTTATTTTTTCATTCTTCCTAAACCAAGTCAACTGACGTTTGGCATAATTTCTGGTATTTTGCTTTAATTTATCCTTTGCATCCTCTAAAGACATTTCACCATCAAGATATGCTATCATTTCCTTATAACCTATTGTATCTGTGATATTTGGAATACGACCATGTTTTTCTAAAAGATATTTTGTTTCATCAATCAGCCCTGATTCTATCATTAAATCAACCCGTCTGTTAATTCTGGCATATAATTCTTCTCTGGGGAAATTTAATCCAATCCACTCAACTTCAAATTCATTATCTTTAATCCCCCTTGCCTTGTGCAAAGGAAGCCCTGTCAATTTTACAATTTCAATATATCGAATTAATTTTTTCTTGTCATTTTTTTCCACCCCATCTAATGCAGACTTATCCAAATCATATAAAATATTATACAAATCCTCATATGGCAACTTTGATAAATCTTCTCTTAATTTATAATCAGGTTCAACATCAGGTAAATCATAATTTTCAAGCAAAATTCTAAAATATAGACCAGTTCCTCCTGCAATAATAGGAGTTTTCCCCCTGGAAATAATATCTTTTATGAACTCTTTAGCCTGTTTTGCATAAAGACCTGCAGAATAATTAAATTCAGGTTCTACAATATCTATCATATAATGGGGAATTTCCTGCATCTCCTCAAATGTAGGCTTTGCTGTTCCAATATTCATACCCTTGTAGACAAGACGAGAATCTGCTGATATAATTTCGCCATCCACCTCTTTTGCTAATTTAACAGCATAAGCACTTTTTCCGCTAGCAGTAGCTCCGACAACAGCAATTACCCTATTATTTTTATGACTCATCATTTTCTGATTCCAATACTGTATATTTTCTATCATAATATAAGAATATTAAGATTACAAAATACACTGAGAAATAGAAAAGGACAATACTCATAAATACATAAGCAAATGGATTTAACACTGCAAAAGTATTCACAAATAATAAAGCAAACCCCATAAACCATAATGATAAATATAATCTTACAGTAGTAAAAAAGTCTTTAAACAATTTTACTAATGATTTCCATAATGCAACAAAAGGATTTGGCGTTTTATAAATAATTTCAGGAATCCACAACATCAATAAATACATAATTATTGAAGTTATAGACATGAAAAGCAAACTCCATTTTCCGAAAAATACAATTTGCTCAGGTGTCAAACTATCTATAAAAGCGGCCATTCCTTGATTAGATGCAATAGCAGGATCTATAGTCATCTCCTGAAGATGCTGCATTGATGTAGGATCTAATCCTCCAATAATATTAATTCCTAACAAATAAACTATTGGAGTCGCAATTATTTGAATTACGAAAAAAATCACATATACTCCAACAAATGATAAGAAGAACTTTCCAATTCCATCCGGTATAGTTTTAAATAAATTTAAAGTAGCTCTTGCTCTATCTGCATCTAATACAAATACCTTCTTTGAAAGCTGTATAGCTTCCTTAATCATATGAAACCAACCAGCACAAAATACTCCAAACATAAATAATACAGTTATAGAAGCCAAAACAAATTTGGGAGTTGAATCAACTGTATATTTTGAATACAAAGAATACAAATCTAAAATTTTAACAAAAACAATCAACGGTATTGTCAATATAATATTATAATTTGTTATTTTTGTAGCATCTTTAAATAATTCACGCATACAATATAGTATCCTCTAAATTTAAATAAATAAAATAACCTATCTACTTAATAATTTCTACCGGTTTTTCTGCTTCAACAGCCTTTGATAATTTTCTTTTTCTTCTTCTCATAAGATCAACAAAAGCCTCTAGTCTGGTCAAATAACCAGCTTTACCTGTCTGCTCATCCATAATCAATGGCAAAATAGGAATATCACAATTTTCTCTCATTGCAGGGAAAATATTTTGTGACATGATCTCAGGCATACAAGTAAACGGACTTATGTGAATAATACCGTCAATTCCTCTTTCATCTGCATATGCAACATCAGATACACATTCCAAAGAATCACCGCCAATATCTCTCATTAGATAAGGTTTTGCTAGTCTGTAGGCTCTTTGTAAATGAGTTTCACCTTTTCTGAAGACTTTAGGAATAATTGCATCTTTCAAGAAACTACTTATTGTAAGGCTTCTTCTAGTCTGTACACCCATCTTTCCTAATTCTCTTGTTATATTTTGGTTAGAAAACTGGTCGCAAACTAAATAAATTTCACCTGTTAAATCCACATGCAAAACTTCTTTAGACTTATCAATTTCAGTTTTCTTCATTTCTTCAAATGCCAATTTCTTAGCTTTATTCAATTTTCGAGTATTATCAGCATCTTTTATATACTGAAGAGCCTTATTGTAATTCTTTTCAGCATCACCAAAATGAATTTCTCTTGCTCTGTAATAAGAAAGAGCATTCTCTAAATCATCCAATACAAACATCTTTCTTATTGCAATATTTATAGCTCTTGCAAATAGAATAGGATCATTTTTCCCGCTTATATTTTTCAGAAAATCATACATTCCTTTTAGACCGTCATACAAAGTTAATTCTATATATTTAGCATGATAGCCTAAGTCAGTTAATGCATTATGAATACAATTTCCATATTCTCCCAAACGACAGCACCCAGGAGAAGAAATCATTGCAACATAATCAGTTCCGCCTTCTATTGCTTCAATAAAATTACCTAAAATTAACTTATAAGGCAAGCAAATTGCCTCTGGCGAATGTTTTGTTCCTAAAGATAACGTTTTTTTACTTGTGTACGGAGGGATAAAAGGTTCTACTCCAATTTTTTTGAGAGCAGCTGACCAAGCAATATATACTGTTCCCATATGGGGAAATGCAACTTTTAATTTTTTATTTTCTTTACTCATATTCTTTATCTCTTACTTTATTTTATTTATTATCTCATTGTTTAAAATTCAAATCCGGATGACGAGCTGCTAATGTCTCATCAATACGTTTTACAGGAGTTGTATGAGGAGCTGAAATTAATTTTTCTGGATTTGATTTAGCTTCCTCAGCTATTTTTAGCATTACATCTACAAAATTATCTAAAACATCTTTTGTTTCAGATTCAGTAGGCTCAATCATAATAGCTTCATGCACAATTAATGGGAAATATACCGTTGGCGGATGAGTATTTTCATCCATTAAAGCTTTTGCAATATTTAATGTTGATACCCCATTTTCATGTTTTTGTTTTTCTCCAGATAAAACAAATTCATGCATACAAGGCTCATCATAAGGCAGTAAATATGCTTGTTTTAATTTTTCTTTTAAATAATTAGCATTCAAAACAGCATTTTCACTAGCTTCCTTTAAATTATCACCCATCATTAAAATATACGCATAAGCCTTTACTAAAACGCCAAAGTTTCCATAAAAGCCTTTAACACTACCGATTGAATTTTTTATATTATAATTTCTGAAATATTTTTCACCATCAAAATCAATTACTGGTGATGGTAAATAATCTTTTAATTCTTCTACTACACCGACAGGACCTGCTCCTGGCCCTCCTCCGCCATGAGGAGTTGAAAATGTTTTATGTAAATTTAAGTGCACAACATCAAAGCCCATTAATTTAGGATTTGTATATCCCATAATTGCATTAAAATTAGCTCCGTCATAATATAATAGTGATCCGTTATCATGCATTAATTTCGAAATTTCTAATACATTTTCTTCAAAAATTCCTAAAGTATTAGGATTAGTCATCATAATTGCAGCTACATCAGAATCAAGCAATTTCTTTAAATCTTCAAGGTCAACCTGTCCTTTTTCGTTTGACTTTACAGGAACAATCTCAAATCCGCATAAATGAGCACTCGCAGGATTTGTACCATGCGCTGAATCAGGAATTATAACTTTTTTACGGTTATCACCTTTGACTTCAAAATATTTTTTAATAACCATCATTCCAGTCAATTCCCCATGAGCTCCTGCAGCTGGTTGCAAGGTAATAGCATCCATACCAGTTACTTTTTTCAATGCTTCTTGCAATTTATACATTAATTCCAAAGCACCTTGACAATCATTATCATCAGATAATGGATGTAAGTTTACAAAACCTTCAAGAGATGCCAAAAGCTCATTTACTTTAGGATTGTATTTCATAGTGCAAGATCCCAAAGGATAAAAACCTTTTTCTATACAAAAATTTTTATCTGACAGTTCTTTATAATGACGTAATGCTTCTAACTCGCTAACCTGCGGCAATCCAACTTTAGATGATCTTAATAAAGAATTATCAATAAAAGACAAATCCTCTTTCTCATCAGTTAAAGTTACACCTAATACCCCGTTGCTTTTTTCAAAAATAGTTTTCACTAAATAATCCCCTGCCTTTTTAAATCTCTTTTAATCTTATCTAACCCGGACTGAATAATTCTTGATATTCTTGATTGAGAAATATTAAATTCCTCAGCAATTTCTCTTAATTTTTTTTCTTTAAAAAACTTATATTCAATCAATTCTCTTTCCCTGGGCGGTAATTTTTTCATTGATTCTAGAATTTCATTTTTTAACTCTGACAATTCAATACATTCTTCAGGGGTTTTATCCTCAGCCTTAATTTGTGTAGGAACCTCTGCATCTTGCATTTCATCAATTGAAAGTATAGTTTTATATACTTCTTCTCTTAAATTTCCATTTTCTTCATCTATTTGTTGTTTTCTATTTTTTAAAGAGTACCATTTATAACGTCTTCTGACTTCATTTCTTATTGCCCATTTTATTGCAGTAGAAAGATAAGTATTATTGTAATTTTCTGGGGAATGATTTTTAAATAATATGTATAAAGTGTGATTACCGATATTTATTAATTCAGGAAGCTCAATCAAATGAGAAGTAGAAAACTTTTGGTATTCAACTTTTGCAATTGTTTCAATTAAATCCTTATAATCTCTTAAATTAACCTTTGATTGAATTTTTTGATTTGACGTCATGACTATAACAAAATTCCTATAAAAAACATTTCCCTAAAAACATAATAACAAAAAAAAATATAGAATACCAGACAATGTAATTTTCCTTAACATAATTTATATTTATTTTTGAAAAATTTAATTAGGAGATCAAATATATGAAAATATTATTCTGTACAGACGGGTCCAAAATCAGTTTTAATGCACTGAAAAATATTTCTGGCTGGGTCAAAAATGCACAAATCGATATTATTTGCGTAATTGATTGGTCCTTTTTACCAGATGAAATAAATCTTGAAGAAAAAAATTTTGCATATACATGCGCCAATATGGCAGATACTATACTTGATTATGCAGAAGAAGAAATAAAAAAATTAGGAATGACTCCAATAAACAAAATAAAAAATTGCGGAGCAGCAATTGAAAGCATCTTGGAACAATCTGAAAAAGAGCCTTATGATCTGATTTTAATGGGATCACATGGGAAAAAAGGATTGCAAAAATGGTTAGGCTCTGTATCACAAGAAATAATTAACAGTAGTAAAATATCGGATTACATAGCAAAAGAAGAAAATAATAAAAAGAAAATACTACTTACTACAGATGGCACAAACTGTTCATTAGAAATTATAAATAAAATTATCCCAGATATAAAACTTGAAGATAAAGAAATACATATTTGTATGGTAAATGAAGATCCAAACTTACTATTTTTAGATGGCACATTGGATACAAATTGGCTTTTAGATATTCAAAGACAACAACAGAAATATGCAGCAAGAGCTATCGAAGATATTAGGAATATGCTTTTAAAGCACAATATTACAACAAACGAAACAAGTATACTAAACGGGATTCCAGCACAAAAAATTATTGATTATGCAAGAGTAAACGATATTGATTTAATTATTCTAGGTTCTAGAAACAAATCAAAACTCGATCGCTTTTTGACAGGGTCAGTAAGCAAACGAGTTTTAGAAAATGTTGTAAGTGATATATGGCTTATAAGATGTAAAAGTTAATTACCAAGGATAATCACTCTTAATTTGCCAACCATCGAGCATAATTAAAGCTGAACAAGCTGCCCCAGCACGTGCATAAGAAAAATAAAAACCTTCCTTATTACAACTACCAGCATTAGGTAATTCATTTGCAGTATTAGAGTTTGGCATAGAACCAGCAGCCATTAAATCATCTCTAGTATGGCCTTGACCCCAAGCTTTCACAATATCCTTATCTGAACTATATATAACAAAAACAAAAACATCTTTACCTAATATAGCATCTCTATTTTTAGGATTATTAATATAAACAAAAATTCTCACGCCTGTTCCATAATTTATATTTGGCATAAATCCCCAAATAATACCATCTTCTTTTACAATTGAATATGCAGCATTGGCGGCACCAGATATTCCATCCAAGCCAACAACAGTAGGAAGAATAGATTTTGCATCTAATTTTAACACTTTAGTATATGGTATAACATACTTATTAACCCATTTTTCAGTTAAACCATCCCTATTATAAGCATCAACAGGCCAATCTGCCCAAGTTGAAGTTGAGCCATAATCTGCTACAGATTGTTTTAAAACACTATTCAATTCAGAATATTCTTTTTTTAGCTTCACAACAGTAACTTTTTTCTGATAATTTACGATTAACGTGGGCATTGTCATTGCAGCTACAACACCAATTATTCCTAAAGTGATTAAAACCTCTGCTAAAGTAAATCCCAAGCGTGCCGCTTGACCCGACACTAATTTTTTAAATAATCCCTTAAATCCTTGCGGAGTAAGCTCTAAATTGCCCCCCCCCCGACTGCTGCACAGGTAGACACTTCTACATGGGCATTATTTAATTTATTAGATTCTTGTGTCTGTTCTGCTTGAAATCTTTTCATAACTTACTCCTTTCTCTTTCTCAACTTATCATATTTTACAGAATATTTCAACTCTTGACCCTTTTATAAAAAAATGACATAATTGACCTATGTTTAAATATTATGGGAAATATGCACCTTATTTATTCTTATTACCAGCAGCAATAGTTTTGGTAATATTCTTTTTTATACCGTTTTTTCAAACATTTTTATTAAGTTTTTTAGATTACTCTCATAATATTTATAAACCAGAATTTATTGGGTTAGCAAATTACATAAACCTATTTAAAAACCCTATATTTTACAAAGTTTTATGGAACACTTTTATTTATCTTTTTGTTGCAGTACCAATACTAGCGATATTCCCATTATTTTTAGCAATTTTAATAAATCAAAAAATAAAAGGGGTAACTTTATATAAAATACTAATATATCTTCCTGTAATTGTATCAATAGTAGTTGCAGCAATTGCTTTCAAATGGCTCTATGCAGATCAGGGGATATTAAATTACTTGGTCACAAGACTTGGGATGGCTTCTATAGGATGGCTTACCGATCCAAATTATGCATTATATTCTGTAATTATTGTAACTATTTGGAAAGGTATAGGCTATTATATGATAATTTATCTTGCTGCTCTAATGAGTGTACCCAAAGAACTTTATGAAGCATGCGATATTGACGGTGCTAATTTTTTAACAAAACACCTAACTGTTACAGTTCCGCATATAATGCCGACAATTGCTCTTGTAACCACAATAAGTGCAATATCAGCAATGAAAGTTTTTGCAGAAATTTATGTAATGACAAAAGGCGGACCGCTAAATTCGAGTAAAACAATCGTATATTATATATACGAAAGAGCATTTGAAAATCTGGATTTAGGCTTTGCCTCTGCAATGGCTGTTATACTGTTAATTATCGTAATGATATTTTCTCTTATTAATATCTTATGCTTTGAAAGAAACAAATATAACATATAGACTTAAAAGGATAAAAAATGAAAAAAATAATAGAAAAAATTACTATACATTCAATATTGATATTTGTTTCATTACTTTCAATATTTCCTTTTATATGGCTTATTTCAACATCATTGAAAGGAAACAGTGAAAATATTTTTGCATATCCTCCGCAAATAATTCCTCAAGACTTCACTTGGTCAAACTATACAGGAGTTTGGGATAAGGTTGATTTTATAGGGTATTTTATAAACAGTATGATTGTCGCAGGCGGAACTGTCTTATTAAATCTTATCTTATCTTCAATGGCAGGATATCCTCTTGCAAGAATGGAATTTAAGGGTAAAAAAATTACATTTTTTGCAATTTTAGCAACAATAATGATACCATTTCAGGCAATTATGCTGCCTGTGTATTTAATCACATTAAAACTGCATCTTGTAGATACAGTAAATAATTTTGCAGGCTTTATAGGTCTTATAATGCCATTTGCGGTAAGTGCTTTTGGAATATTTTTGATGCGACAAGCCTTTTTAGGAATTCCAAAGGAAATGGAAGAAGCAGCAATTGTTGATGGATGTAACGTATTTCAAGTATTTTGGAGAGTACTTTTACCAATGGTAAAACCATCATTAGCAGTGCTTGCAATATTTACATTTATCGGCTCTTGGGGTGAATTTTTATGGCCTAGTATCGTTTTAACAAAAGAAGCAATGTACACATTACCAGTTGGGGTAAACAATTTACAAGGGATGTTCAGTTCTAACTGGCGTTTTATAGCTGCTGGATCAATTTTATCAACAATCCCAATTTTAATATTTTTCTTAGCAATGCAAAGATACTTTATTTCTGGAGAAAATGAAGGTGCAGTTAAAGGTTGAAAAAGTATTCATAATTATAGCAATATTTTTTGGAATAATCTATGGAATAATAACACCACCATTCCAATCTGTAGATGAAGCAAATCATTTTTTCAGAAGTTATGCTATCTCAGAAGGATTATTTATTGCTGAAAATAATAACAATAATATCGGGAGTTATTTACCCGAATCGCTTTCAAAATTAAATCAAAACTACTCTTATCTAATTAAAAATATTACACAAAAAACCTCTGTTGACCAATTAAAAAAATCTTTAAAAATCAAAACAAACAAGACAAAAAAATTCATTCATTATCCAAATACGGCACTATATTCTCCTATTGCATATATTCCACAGAGCATTGGAATAATTATCGGGAAAATATTACATACTCCTACGCTTATAGCATTGTATTTAGCAAGATTTTTAAACTTAATACTTTATACAATTTTAGGATATTATGCCATAAAGCACATACCTTTCTTAAAAATAGCAACATTCCTATTACTACTATCACCAATGAATCTTTCTTTAGGATGTTCCTGTTCTACGGATGCTACATTAATAGGAATTAGTATATTGTTCACTGCAAAAATATTTGAATATGCTTTTGACAAAACAGAAAGTTTAACATACAAAGACTACTTTTTACTGTCAATTCTTCTTTTTATTCTCGCTCTTACAAAGCATAATTTCTATTTAATTCCACTGTTATTTTTAATCCCAAAAGAAAAATTCAAGAACAAATATTTAATAAAAATCACAAGCATTATATTACCTTCAATTATTGGATGCATAATTTGGAGTGATATGATAAAAGATCTTTATGTTCCTTTAAATTCTAATGCAAATATGTATTCTCAAGCAGATTTTATAATCCACAACCCTATTAAATATATTTGGATACTTACAATTACTACAATAGTTAAATTTTTCCGATTATTAATAACTTCAATTGGAGTATTAGGATGGCAAGACACGAAATTAGATAATTTAACATATATAATATACCCAATACTTATTAGTATATCTATAATCTATAACGGAATTAAGGACTTTATTATACACAACTACCAAAAATATATAATTATAATAACAGCTATAACCGGTTATGTAATTATAAGCACATATCTTTATCTTGCTTGGTCAAACGTTGGAAGCTTAATTATAACAGGCTTAAACGGTAAATATTATACTCCACTTTTAATCCCTATATTTGCAGTTATAGCAGCTCTAATCAAATATAAAAAAGATGAAAATTATAAGATATTTAATATCTCAGCAATATCAATAACTTTAATATTATTCTCCGGAGCAATATCTATTCTCACAAGATTTTATGACATATTCCCAAATTTATATTATCAAATATAAATTATTCAACGCCAGGGACATGAACATTATAACGAACATCGTCAAATTCAGTATTTTCATCATCAATTTCTTCTTGGAAAATTTCTTTTGCACCACACACTTTTAAATTTTTAATAATCGCTTTATCTAAATCATCTGTATAAACAATTTTACCGTTTACATAGGTAATATTTGAATTTTTTGCAGGCTCATCAGTTATTTTTTCAATTAAATCACTATTTGAATTTGCTAAAATAGTTCGAGTAACATCATTCATCACATCAAAGACGTAACGCTGACGAGATGCCATGTTATTTCCACCGCTGTTAGCTATTAAAGTTGTAGCTTTTTCTAATTCTTCTAATGATTCCTTATAATATTTTAAATGCCTTAATAAAATAGCAAGATTATAATGAGCCTCATAATTCATAGGATTTAATTCTATCGCCTTGCAGTACGCAAGTCCTGCTTCTTTATAATCACCTAAAAGCTGATAAGTTAAAGCTAGGTTGTAACGAGCATCATAATCTTTTTTAAGAATTTTACAAGCCTCTTTATATGAATCAAGAGCTTTTAAAAGATATTGTCTGCGAAATTCCCAATCATCTTCAATATACACATACTTCTGTTTATAAGCAACTCCTTTGTTATAATAAGCTAAACCTTTATTTACTTTGTAACTTTTTCGGTTGCTGTACACAAAAGGAATAGAGAGTAAATGTCTTTTTGTTTTTAAAATTTCATCGTATTGGTCAATTGCCCCATCGAAATCCCCCAATTTTTCAGCAGAAATAATTCCGTAATTCATTCTGGCAATAACCATTTTAGGATTATATTCAAAAGCTTTTTCATAAGCATCTACAGCTGAGTAATAATCCTCATATACTACATAAATATTTCCGAGATTATACCAAGCCCCATAATGTTCTGGATATAATCGTAAAGCAGTATTATAATAATTTATAGCTTTTTGCAATTTCTGTTTTTTTAAAGCTTTATCTCCTTTATGAACATAATAAAGACTTTTTACCTTATCTAACTGCTTATTAAAAAATACTGGATGCATATAAATTAATGCTCCAACTCCGGCAATTAATAATAATGTAAATAAACCTGAAAAAAACTTTTTCAACTGCTATACCTCATTATAAGACCATATTACATATATTTAAACATTTATGCAATACACTATTGTTACGAAATTGTAACATAAATAATGATAAAAAAGCAATTTAAAAACAAACAAAGTTTTTATATAAGTAAGGTAGGTTAGAAAATTCAATTTGGAGGTTAGGTTATGGCAGACTTCAATATGGCTGCAAGTATGTACGGATTATACCCGAATATATACAATAACCAGGTAGCATTAAACGATTTAACAGATATGGACTTGTACACACCATTAGGAATGGCAAATCCTATGATGAGTATGAACGGAAGTATCTTTGGAGGCGGTTACGGAATGTATCCTATGATGCCTGCATTTGGCGGTGGTTATAATTATGAAGACTACTACAAAAATTATGAAAAATATCAAGACTTCATGATTGATAATCAAGTAAGACGCCAACAAAAAATGCGTAATGCCGACCTTCGATTGAATTCTCCTCAAGAAGGAATTGCAAAAAAAGCAACTTACCTTCATGAAAAAATAATGCAAAACGAACAACAACAAATTCAGGAAGCTTATCAAAATTACATAGAAAGCGTTCGAAATATGTATGGAGATGCAAGTCCTGAAGAAATCGCAAATAGAGCCTCCACTCTGTATGCACAACAATATGGTTGCTCAATCACAGATGACATTCGAAAATACGGCAGAGGCTCATTCACTCAAGGCTTCTTACAGACTGTTACTATAGGCTTAGCTGATAAAAAGACAGCAGAAGAAAACGTATCAGAACTCACAGGTCAACCAGTAGGCAGAAGCGAAAGAGCTAAGAAAATTGCTGGTAACGTTGCAGGTGGTGCAGTATTCGGCGGAGCAGCAGCAATATCAACAAAATACTTATTAAAAGCATTCTGGGCTGGTGCAAAAAACAAACCTTTCTGGGCCGCATTAATAGGAGGTATCGCTGGCGTAGGGGTAGCACTAGCAACTGCAAAATAAAAAAAGTATATATGTATATATGTATATAGTGTGTAAAGTGTGTGTAGAGGTTGAAAAAAATTATTCAACCTCTTTTATTTTTTCAAACAAAAGGAACACCCGCACCAAGGAGTTAAGATGCGGGTATTAAATCAGTAAAAGAGACAT
>ULVF01085740.1_pt1 | contig 44004 bp, 34 predicted proteins | sample 1959201 | NCBI WGS metagenome assembly ULVF01 (sample SAMEA4835779, study PRJEB28245) | human gut metagenome | biome: gut microbiome; material: fecal sample | place: Denmark | collected 2008 | reverse complement strand
CGGTTGACTCATAATGACGGAATTAAACGACAGTCCCTATACTAGTCGCGCGCTACGTGTATCTCTACACCAGCCCCCTCACAGTCTGCTCCCATAGGGGGATTGAGCTTTACCACCGTTACATCTACATCGTCTACATCGGGCCACTCATAAAGTACCCGACGGGCGATCTCTCCTGCCACAGCCTCGACAAGACGTCGGGGTTCACGCATAATCTCAGCAACGAGTTGATACACCTGCGCATAGTTTACAGTACGGTCTACGGTGTCATTCTCCACTGCATCCGTCACATTGACATGAATGCGCAGAGACACCTCATAGTCATTGCCTACCGTCCGTTCCTGTTCCAGCACACCATGATAGGCATGAAACCGGAGACCTCTAAGAAGAATAAAACTATTGGTAATCTTCATAACAAGAAAAAATTAAAGGAGGACTCACATGATGATGTCCTCCTTCTTTTTATGTTAGATTTTTTGTGGATGATCATCCGCAACGGCTGGCACCACAGTTAGTACAAATGAGGCAGCCCTCCTGATAAACGAGCGTCTCCTGACCACAGGCAGGACATTTCTGTCCTTGAGCCTTTGTTCCATCAGTGATATATTTCTTCAACGCACGCTCCACACCATTCTTCCAGGTGTTGATGCTCTCATCCTTCAGCTGAAGCGAGCCGACGAGTTTGATCACATGATCGATAGGCATACGATAGCGGAGCACGCCGGAGATCAGTTTCGCGTAGTTCCAATATTCAGGATTGAACTTCTCCGACAGACCTTCCACCGTGGTCTTATAACCGCGTTTGTTCTCAAACTGGAAGTCATAACGGTGTGTTCCATCCTCATTGGTCTGCTTGATAATCTTACCCTTTGTAACCGTCTTCGGCAGAACGATACCTTCCTCGTCATCCTGCAGACCGGTAAAGATCTCATAAGGATAACCGTCAAGCAATCCTACAAAGGCCACCCATTTTTCCTTATTGTTCTGGAAACGGACGACATCGCACTCCAGCTCCTTCGGACGCACCTCCGTCACCTTCGGGCGATTGAGCAAACGCTCACGCTCCACCTGCGCCTTCAGATCGGCCTTATTGTCCTTCTTCTTGTCTTTCTTCGACACAGAGATCATCACGCCCGAACGGCTGCCGTCACGATAGATCGTACAACCCTTGCAGCCTGAACGCCAGGCCTCTACATAAAGCTTGTTCACAAGCGCCTCGTCGACACTGTTCGGCAGATTGACCGTCACGGAGATGCTATGGTCCACCCACTTCTGGATGGCACCCTGCATACGCACCTTCATCAGCCAGTCCACATCATTGGCCGTTGCCTTATAGTAAGGCGACTTCGCCACAAGCTGATCGATTTCTTCCTGCGTATATTTCTTGTCTGTATCGATATGGTTGATCTTCATCCACTCGATGAACTTTTTGTGATAGACGATATACTCCTCAAAAGAGTCACCTACCTCATCAACGTAATCGACATGTACATCGGTATCATTGGGGTTCACCTTACGGCGACGCTTATATACGGGCATGAACACTGGCTCAATGCCACTCGTCGTCTGTGTCATCAGCGAAGTCGTTCCTGTAGGAGCGATCGTAAGACAGGCAATGTTACGACGTCCGTACTTCACCATATCCTCATAAAGGGCAGGATCAGCATCCTTAATACGAAGTATGAAAGGATTGTTCTTTTCCTTCTCCGCATCATAAATCTCAAACGCTCCGCGCTCCTGGGCCATCGTCACCGACGACCGGTAAGCATTCAGGCAAAGCGTCTTCTGCACCTCAACGGCGAAGTCGGTAGCCTCCTGGGTGCCATAGCGCAGACCCATGGCTGCCAGCATATCGCCTTCCGCCGTGATGCCTACGCCAGTACGACGACCCAGTCCACTCTTGTACTTGATCTTCTCCCAAAGATGACGCTCGGTCAGCTTCACATCGTCGGCCTGAGGATCACTCTGTACCTTCTCGAGGATGAGATCGATCTTCTCCATTTCCAGATCAACGATATCATCCATGATACGTTGTGCCAGCTGTACGTGCTTCTTGAAAAGGTCAAAATTGAATCTTGCCTCAGGGGTGAAGGGATTCTCTACATAGCTATAGAGATTGATCGACAACAGACGGCAGCTATCGTAAGGACAGAGAGGAATCTCGCCACAAGGGTTGGTCGACACTGTACGGAAGCCTTTGTCTGCATAGCAGTCAGGAATACTCTCACGAAGAATGGTATCCCAGAACAGCACACCTGGCTCGGCACTCTTCCATGCGTTGTGTACGATCTTCTCCCATAACTTCCGCGGTGACACCTCCTTTGTCACTTTCGGATCCTTGGCATCAATAGGGAACTGCTGGAGATAGGGCTTGTCTTCAACAACAGCCTGCATAAATGCATCATCTATCTTCACGCTAACATTGGCTCCTGTCACCTTTCCCTCTGTCATCTTCGCATCAATAAACGCTTCTGAATCGGGATGCTTAATGGAAATCGACAACATCAACGCACCACGGCGGCCATCCTGGGCCACTTCACGGGTAGAGTTGCTGTAACGCTCCATAAAAGGAACGACACCGGTAGAGGTCAATGCAGAATTGTTCACAGGACTGCCTTTCGGACGCAGCTGGCTGAGGTCATGCCCCACACCGCCACGGCGCTTCATCAGCTGCACCTGCTCCTCGTCCAGTTTCATGATAGCGCCATAAGAATCCGCATCGCCTTCCAGACCGATTACAAAACAGTTGCTCAACGACGCAACCTGATAGTGATTGCCGATGCCGGTCATCGGGCTTCCTGCCGGTATGATGTAACGGAAGTGATCGAGAAGATCGAACACTTGTTGCGCCGACAAGGGATTCTTATACTTCTGCTCAATGCGTGCGATTTCATTGGCAATGCGCCAGTGCATATCCGCCGGCGACTTCTCGAAGATGTTGCCGAAACTGTCTTTCAACGCATACTTATTTACCCATACGCGCGCAGCAAGCTCATCTCCTGCAAAATATTTCAAGGAGGTTTCAAAAGCCTCCTCGAAAGAATAGGTCTTTAAATCACCCATAAGAATTAAAATGTATGATTTACAAAATTATGTTTCTTCTAATTGCACTTCCTCCTTTGCGCGGGTGCAAAATTACGAAACAAATCATAAAAACAGAAAACTTTCGGGGACAAAAACTCTTAAAAAGTTTTCTTTCTAAGCATATTTTTCTATCTTTGCAAACACACAAAGTTTTCCAAAATGAACAACATCAGTACACGCAAAACTATCAGAAAGTATACAAATCAAGACGTTAGCGACGCTCTGCTCAACCACTTGCTTAACCTCGCAGAGCATACGCCGACAATGGGTAATCTACAACTCTACAGCGTTGTCGTAACGCGCAGCGAAGAGATGAAACGCAAACTCGCACCCGCTCATTTCAACCAGCCCATGGTGACAAGTGCTCCTGTGGTACTCACCTTCTGTGCAGACTTCCATCGCACAACTGTATGGGCAGAACAGCGACAGGCCACCCCCGGATACGACAATTTCCTTTCGTTCATCAACGCCATCACCGATACCTTATTATATACACAGACCTTCTGCAACCTTGCAGAAGAGGAAGGCCTTGGCACCTGCTTCCTTGGCACGACGGTGTATCAGCCCGAACAGATTATCGATCTTCTCCAGCTGCCCCGCCTCGTCTTCCCAGTAGCGACGATCACTCTGGGCTGGCCCGATGAGGATCCGGCATGCTCCGACCGCCTGCCTCTCCGAGGCATCGTCCATAGCGAGACCTATCACGACTATGACGCTGCCGCCATCGATGATATCTATGCAGAGAAAGAGGCACTGCCCGAAAACAAGCACTTTGTGGAGATCAACCACAAACAGACACTTGCTCAAGTGTTCACCGACCTACGTTACACCGAAAAGGATAACCTCGCCATGAGCGAAGGCATGCTCCATGCACTACGCCGGCAAGGGTTCCTGAAATAAAGAGAAAGAGGACTAGTCGCCCACAGTCCACCGCATACCCAAATTCAGACTGAAATTGAGCGGCTTGTCCTTATAAATATTTCTAACAGAGCTACCGTTGTCGAAATAATAGCTCAAGCCTGGCTCGGCATAGATACTGAGTCCCTTAACGATCCTGATCTCGGCTCCGGCCATAGCCCCCACAGACCATTGTGGCCTATGATCGGACACACTGCTTTCAGGCATGCTCTGCTCTGCTCCCTCTGTTGTAGAGCGACCATTATCATGCCACTTTATCTTGCCGTGCACCAGATATTGCATCTCGCCTCCGGCAGAGAGATAGACATTAAAAAGACGGGAATGCCAAAGGCTATAATTCATCATCACGGGCACTCCCATATAGTGAAGTTGCTGATCGCAACCCGACACTCCACTTACTGACACCACCTCCATATCTGAGGAGAGATAACTGTAGTCTATTCCGACTGTTGCACTCCACCGTTCCGTCAGCGGTACACGAAGTGACAGTCCGGCTTTGATGGGTTGACGATGATGGGCATGCACCTCTTGTGAAGTCGACATCAACATCACATAATTCGCATGATCTGTCACACCTGCCATCGGGCCATTGCATTTCACATCGGAACTCATCATTGAGACGGCATAGCCGTTGGATGCTGCAGAAGCTGACCCTACACTGGAAAAATAAGCTGAGAAAGCAAGGGGTGCATGTTCACGATTCACCCTCTCATAGCCATACTCGGAAGGTTTTAAAGAATAGGCTTCCGTAGCACGCGGCTTTTCTCTTCCATGCTCGTTCACCGGCCCTTCTTCTGTCTGACGTTCCCTTAATCCTGATTCCGCAACCAACGTGTCAGACAATGTCATACTTGCTTCAGAGGTAGCCTCTAATCGACTGCCAGCCCCTTCTGCCATCCGGTGCCCTTCCAAGGAAGTCGGCATAGCTGCTGATGTGCCGATCGCTATGAGTGATCCACTACCGGCATCACGCTTCTGTACGAACGAAGAATGGTCGGAAGCCAACTGACCGGAAGCTGCCTCCCTGTTCTCACGGGCAATCTCTTTTATGTCTCCCTTGAAAGGTCTTGTCACATACAAGCCTGCCCCTACAACAGCAACGACCGCAACAGCTGCCGCCACTCGACGCCAGGCCATCATGGGCACAAGACGTGCTGTACCAGACTCACCCTGACCGGGCTTCAGACCACGACGTGCCATTTCCTGCCTGACATCATCAAGCAAGCCGACAGGAGCTGTCGTCTCATGACGACTGAGCCGGTCTTTTATGTCTCTTGTCCAATCCTTTTCCACAGTCATTGTTTTTTCCGAATAAGTTGATAGATATTTGCTGCCAGCAACCGCTTGGCACGATGAAGCTGCGAAGCCGATGTATCGGGCTTGATATGTAGCAGACGGCTAATCTCCTGATGACTCTTCCCCTCTACGACATAAAGGTTGAATACTGCCCGATAACCGGGTGGAAGAGCCTGTACGGCACTGAGCAACTCATCCTCTGACAGTGCTGTCGTGTCGGGCGGATCATCAGCCACGTCGTCCGGGACATCAGCTACCGTTTGCACGAAACAGTCGCGCTGCCGCTGTCGAAGCCACAACAAGCTCTCGTTCACGACGATACGTGTCATCCAGGCCATGAGAGAGCCATGACCCCGATAGTCAAAACTACCTATGCGGGTAAATATCTTAATAAAGCTCTCCTGAAGTATGTCCTTGCGGTCGGCCTCTGCCGAAATATAACGGGCACAGACACCCGCCAACTTATCCGCTGCGAGTGCATACAAATCGTCCATGGCTGAGGCATCGCCTCTTCCCAATCGTTGTATGATCTGTCGTTCCTTATCTTCACCGAAGGAAATCCTCACTGTTATTGTCCCAAACGTATCTATACAGTAAATGCCCGCCAATGCTTTTTCTTGCATCAACGGGCATACAAAATTTTACTCCATCCTCATCTGTCTGAGCAGATCTTTCTGATGCTCAGTCAAATTGGTGGGTAGTTTCACATTGTAAGTGATGATCAGATCACCGAATGTACCGTCGCCCCGATCATAACCCTTACCACGCAAACGCACCTTCGTACCGTTCTGCGTCTCCGGCTTGATCTTTAACTTGATACGTTCACCACTCTTCAACTGAATCATCACCTCGCCACCGAGCAATGCCGTATAGAGATCGATGCTTACCTTTGCCTCCATCTGACCCGAACTCTGACGGCCGCCAAAACCTCCGAAGCCTTCAAAGCCAGAACCTGCCGACTGACGGCTACGTCCTCCACCTCGGCCAAAAAGATCCTGGAAGAAGCTGGAGAAACCGCCACCACCAGAGAAGCTGCTGAAATCAAAGCCGTCAAAAGGCGACCCGCTGCCGCCATTCCAGTGGTACTGCTGTCCGCCGCCTCCGGCACCGCCGAAAGCATCAGCCTCTTTCCAATGCTCACCATACTGATCGTACTTCTTACGTTTCTCCGGATCGCTTATCACCTCATAAGCCTCATTCAAGGCTTGAAATTTGGCTTTAGCTTTCGGATCATCGGGATGAAGATCAGGATGGAATTGTTTTGCACGCTTGCGGTAAGCCGCACGAACATCCTTTTGGGGAATGTCACGCGGAACACCAAGAATCTTATAATAATCAATAAATGCCATAATCCACGTCCTCCTATCTTTTTTATTTTCCGATATTTTTACAGCAAATTGTATGCCAAAGAACTGGTTGTCAAATACGAATCTATACCTTAAGGATCGAATCACCCGCCACAGACAAGAGCCTTACTTCTCTCCCTTCTGCACCACAAACATTCAGATCATACCCAAACATACCCTTTACTCATATCCGACGACCTCTGTTCTCTTCATACATATATAGGACTGTCCTTATCCACCTGCTAATTTCATCATAAATAAGGATTGTGAAGAAAAGCAAAAAGCCGTAACTTTGCAAATCCTTAGAGGTCGACAGCCTCTTTAACCGCGTCCGCCCGTGACAGCGCAGCCCGTCAGCTGCATCAGGACATCACTCTGTACTATGCGGACCCAACAATGACATTTTATATGCACCACAAGATCCTGTTTACCCTCCTCGCCACTGCTGCCGCTCTGCCGGCCGGTGCATGGGAGCCGAATCTCTCTGACACGTCGAGAGTGTACGATCTGGACGAAATACAGATCGTACGTCAGTCGAAAGAACAATATCGCCTGCGCCAGCAGCCTATAAGTTCTTCCATGTATTCTTCAATTGATCTTCAGAATTTAGGCACACGCGATCTGCGTGAGCTGTCCTCCTACGTACCCAACTTTGTCATGCCCGACTACGGCAGCCGTTACACCTCTTCTATCTATGTACGCGGCCTTGGCTCGCGTGTCAATGCCCCTGCCGTAGGCATATATGTCGACGGCATGCCACTGATGAGCAAAAGCGCATACAACTTCCATCTCTACGACCTGTCACGTGCTGATATCCTACGTGGTCCACAAGGAACGCTCTATGGACTCAACACTGAAGGCGGAGTGGTGCGTCTCTACACAAAAAATCCAATGACCTATCAAGGTACTGACGTAAGTCTGGGATGGGGCTCGCATGGCTACCAGAATTACAGCGTATCACATTATAACAAAGTAAGCGATCATTTCGCTTTCTCTCTCGGCGGTTTCTTCTCCGCACGCAACGGTTTCTTCCGCAACCAATACGATGGAAGCCGTGCAGACAAATATCAGGAAGCCGGCGGACGCATAAAGCTCGTCTACCAACCTACCTGGAACTGGAATATCAGTCTGCTGGCCAATTACCAGTACACCGATCAGAACGGATTTCCCTACGGCATGATGCACGATGACGGTACTACCGACGAACCGAATACGAACTACCGCAACTATTATAAGCGCCATATGGCCGACGCCGCCCTCAACATCAATTACCAGGGCAACCGTTTCGAGTTCAACTCTACGACGAGCTACCAATATATCAACGATGACCTGCTGATGGACATTGACTATCTTCCCGAAAGCTGGATGTACATGCAACAACGGGAGGTGGAGAATGCCCTCACACAGGAATTCACATTCAAGAGCACCCGACCCGTCGGTGGTTTCTGGCGTTGGACAATCGGTGCTTTCGGTACCTTACAATGGATACGCAATGACACACCCGTCCATTTCGAACAAGACATGGATGCCTTCCTTGGCAACACTATCCAGAATGCCATGTACAGTGCCATGGTCAATTCCATGGCCGAAAAATTCCTGCAGGCCGCAAACGGCAATATGGAAGCGGCCAGACAGATGGCTGCGGCAATGATTGACCGTGCGGGAGGTGTAAGCATGGATGTCGATCTCAATACGGTACCGGGCCTCTTCCACACACCCGCCACTAACCTCGGTATCTATCATGAATCTAATTTTGACATCACTCCCCAGCTTGTCGCTACCATCGGCCTGCGTTACGATTATCAGCATGTGAGCTTAGACTATAAGACCTCCGCTGCCATGACCTCTATAGCCAATGTCATGGGCGCACAGGCCACGGTCAATCTATCCTCCCACCTGGCTAACAAAGCACATGACGATTTCAACCAACTGCTGCCTAAAATAGGACTTAGCTATCGCTTCGGAAAACAAAACAGCAACATATATGCTGTTTTCAGCAAAGGCTATAGAGCCGGCGGATATAACATCCAAATGTTCTCCGACATTCTCCAGACAGAGCTACAGAATAATTCATCAGCCCGTGGCGACATGGAGATCACACATACGGCCGAAGACTATAAGAACATAGAGAATACCATCTCTTACCGGCCGGAAACGAGCTGGAACTACGAAATCGGTTCACATCTGAATCTTTTCAACAATAGAATGCACATCGATGTTGCCGCCTTTTTCATGCAAGTGAAGAATCAGCAGCTCAGCGTCATGGCCGGCAACTATGGTTTTGGACGTATGATGGTCAATGCCGGTGAGAGCGAGAGCTGTGGCATCGAACTGGGGATCAACGGGAAAGGATTTAACAACCATCTGAGCTACAATCTGAGTTATGGTTTCACACATGCTGTATTTACAGACTATACCGACAGCATCAGCACTAACGGAACAAAGAAAGCAGTGAGCTACAAGAACAACTACATTCCGTTCGTACCCATGCACACGCTCAGCGGCAGCCTCGACTATACTTTCGGCCTCAGCAAGACCAGTTCCGACTTTACGCTGACCATCGGTGTCAATGCCTCTGCCCAGGGCAAAACCTACTGGGACGAAGCCAACACCTTGTCACAGAAGATGTATGCCCTGCTCGGTGCCCATGCCCGCATCGACTACAAATGGCTCTCCGTCAATCTTTGGGGACGTAACCTCACCAATACGAAGTACAATACCTTCGCTGTAGAAAGCGCTGCGACCGGTACCGATTATTGGTTCGGCCAGCAAGGCAATCCATTCCATTGTGGAGTAGACGTGAAACTGCATTTTTAACCCCGACCAGCCATTAAAGGTCCGAAGATTACTCTATATTTGGCGGGCAACCCTATGAGATGAATATCTGCGGTCTAATGGTCTGTTTAGGTTAAGAACTATCGATTGATATCTAAACCATACAGCGCGAAGTCGCCCCGAGAAGGATCGTCCGGGAAGACTTCGCGCATCTTTTTTGTCAATATCTCTACGGTATGCCAAGAGCTGCGTGCATGATCGAGAAGTCCCAGGCGGACAGCCGACTGCGCCACATGGGTATCCAAGGGAATGAAAAGGGACGCTCTGTCGACGATATCGCTCCAAAGACCGAGATCGACAGGTGAGTCGCAGCGCACCATCCACCGCAACAACATACAAGGCCGCTTACAACAAGAGGTACGAGGCCGGGGAACGATTCCCGTCAATCCATGGGAATAGAAATATGCACTCAGTTCTTCAAGCACATCAATTGCTTGCCGACTCTTCATTGCCCATATAAAGTCCTTCAGGCTCCCCCGCTTCTGAAGGATCTCCTGTACGGCCTCAAAAAACACAGCCATGGTATGATAATTGTACAGACGATAAAAACTATTCTTATCGTTTTCCTTAAATAGACTTCTATAGGCTCCCTCCCTTACCCAGTGAAACACATCACCGTCAGCAGCATCAATAATACTTTGCATCTTCGGCAGGAACTGCTTGCGTGAGCCGTAACTCAGGCACGAGGCGACAAAGGCCGTCGTCTCCCGGTTGCTGTCGCCGCTCACCTGATGCATGAACTGTGAGGGATCGTCCTTAAGGAAAGCCGGTGTCTCGTAGCGGGTGGCATAAGTGCGGAGGGTCTGGATCAGGACAGGGGTCATTTCTTCTTTTTCTTCTTTTCTATTGAGAATAAATCCCGCAAACTGGTGAAATCTTTCTTCAAGATAAGACCTAATCCCTGCGTGGTAAGAGAGTTGCGTGTGAAATATCGATCATTGGTCTGGTTATAGACTCTCACGGAGAAATTGCCACTAGGGAAGATGAGATAACGGATATCAAAATCGCCGATGAATGAGGTGTTGGCCGATGTGGCCTTGTCACGATAACCGAACTGGCCATTGATGAGCAGACGGTTATTGAGGAGACGGCCGCTGAGCAGACCCTCATATTCCGCATTGTTCCAGCCCTCGTCACCTGTAGATATATTGGCGCCGAAATTCCAATTACTGTTATGGATCACCGTAGAAAGAATGTTGTTCATCTGTTGGGAAAGTTGACCGGAGAGCAAGCTCTGCATCGCCAAGGAAGTCTGTGACTGCGACCCGTTCTCCGCAGCCACATAGTTGTTCGTCGACTGGTAGAAACGTCCCACAGCCAACAGATAGATCACCTGCTGATTCATTTCCTCCTCCGAGTTAAGCAGGCTCATAATCATCTGTTTAGCGTCCGTCCCCACCGTCGGCATGTCCAAAGAGAAGCTTATACGAGGAGCTTGTGGCGTGCCGGTGATATCCATCAGGCAGTCGACACGGATATTGTTGTTGGCAAAGCTCTGTCCGAGCTGTAGATCGGAGAGTGACACAGAATTGACTGTATAGAGTGCCTTCAGATTGAGCGCGGCATCCATCGGGTTGCCTCCGAATGCGATCGTTCCGCCCTGCTGGAACTCAAACACACGGCGGATGATGTTCTGCACCGTGAGTTTATAGACACCATGATCGATAAGGTAATTGCCATAGAGCTCAACCCCACCCTTATTATAATAAGACGCACGGAGCACGCCCGAACCATTCAGGTCAATGTAGTCGCCCGTACTCTGATCCATCACCACCCGGAGCGTGGCATCGGGCTGTGCGTCAATCATCAGGTTCAGACGGATATCAGACGACAAATCGCGTAAAGACTCAGCTTCATCCTCATCCGGATGAGGATGGGCGGAAGAGGTGGAGACGGACGGATAACGTACTTTCAGACTATCACGGTCATGCCACGTGATAAAATCCTGTTGCGAAAGCGACTCCGGTGAAGAGGCGTTATAGACTATACGGGAGCCTGCCTCCGGACGGGCCTTCACATCAATATTCACTTGTCCGTCACCTCCCTGTAGATGTATGTCGCCTGTGGCAAGGACATGACCGTAAAAGGCACTGCCATCAGAGCCGTCAAAGTCGTAAGCTAACAGATTATTGGCTTTCACATTCAGGTCAAACGAGATATCTGAGAGATGCTTATGATAAAGCGATCCCCATATCGTGGCCTCCGCTCCATTGACATCCGTCACACGACAACCGGGGAAAACGATCTGATTATAGCCAAAGTTGATCGTATCGTTTTGGAGGGTGTACACCGTATTGAGCGCCTTCACCCCCAGCGAACCGGTAGCCACCATCTGTCCCGTCAGATTGGGTCCCGGATGGGAAAGGGTGCCTGCAAGACGCAGCTCGCCCGTCACGTTGGCATTGATCTTCTCCAGAAAGGCCGACGTGAATCCCTTAAGGAACTCTGCCCGGGTGTGATGGGCTGCAAACGTCAGGTCAATCGTATTATTGGGAGGCGACACCCATCCATTGATATCCAGCCGGCGCCCCTTCGGATCCGTTGCTGTGGAATCAACAGCCTGTGCCTGAATCTCTATGCGTCCGTCATGATCATTCCAGCCTGCATCAGCGAACAACGTACCGAGATATCCATCCTCAAAATGGAAGTCATCGACACGAAGTCGTGCACTCATTTGCGGTTTGGAGAATATCTGCTTGACGGTAGCCTGTCCCGAGGCAGCCCCGCCGAAGCTGACCGTATGGAAGTTGACAAGCTCTAGGATATAGGGTACATTGACATTATGCAAGCCGACGAGCAGAGAATCATTAGCAGAAGCGGATGCGATGCCGTTTACCGTAATACGCTGACCGCCACGTGACAAGACTAGATGATCAACGGCAAGACGGTTACGCTGATAGATCACGCGGGCCGGAGACACTTGCAGAACCGTATCACCGATCGAGATCTCCGATGGCCGGATATTAACCTCAGCCGTTGTCGGCTCTCCATCTTCGCGATACAGTCGTGTAACAGAACGGAGTGTTCCGTGAAGCCGTTGCTCCGGAGCGTGATTGTCTAGTTGGACAACTGTAGAGAGTTCATCATTGCACGCAGCTGCCATGAGCCGGAAATCACTGGGACGTCCCTCCTCGTTAAGCCGCGCCAATGTCAAGTCGGCCTTTAAGGTGTCGGCTGCCGTAACAAGCTGCAGGCGGGGGCCCTCAAAATCATGACCGCCATAAGTAAACGACGGCGCCTGAATATCCGCATTGATAGAAGAACGGGCAGCACTCATATTGCCGGTGAGCGTCACTGGCTCATGCAACTCGATAGGAATGCCGAAAAAGATGCGAGCCCAGTCACTACGCGTAATAGTGCCGGAGAGGTCAAACTCACTCTGAGACACGGCACGGCGATGGACGGGCGTGAGCTGCTGGATACCGGGCAAACGGTCGATGACAAGATTCTCCACACTTTGAATGAATGTCGCATAGTCGAAACGGCCATTGAGCCATAAGTGGGCGAAGTCGCTTGCCACGGAGAGATGATGTCCCCGTTGGTCACTTTGAGCTACTATCAGCAGACTGTCTAAATGATATTCACCCTCCCCCGAGCTCATTGTGAAATTATTGAGAGATACCTTTCCGGTAGCCTCATTGATCAGAATGGATCTATTGAGCTTCGGCGCAGCCATCCGGGCCGTTAAAGTTCCGCTGAAAGAGCGGCCATGCCATTGTGCAGGTACCCGCAATAATGCAGAAGGCAGGATGTGATCGATAGCCAACGATAGATCTGCCTTGGGATGTGCAAGATCGACACTACCCGTAAAATCGGCTTTCACATTCGGATCATTAATAGACAGATGGCCGTCAAATGCCTGATGCCCATAAGTACCATTAAGGACTATATTGCGATAATCATACTGCTGATAGGTGAACTTGTCTATCGTTCCATTGGCTGTGAACATCTTCGTTGCCAGATTTCCCGTCAATGACAGATGAGCGGCGAGTTGTCCGAAATTAGGATCATCAAGTACACGCTGTAAGTCGAATCCTCCTGTCTCTACTTCGGCTGACAATTTACGCCCTTTCATATCCACCATCACATCGGCCGTCCCGACAGCTGTAGACAGGCGACCGCGGGTATAGAGAGAGCCTCCAGCCCCTCCGGCCCTGCCTCGATAGCGCAGCCGACCCAGACGGGCGATCACGTCAGGCACATCCGACTTCACGACAGCCAAGGCCTCTTCATTCCATGACAGATCTTCAATATTCAGGAGCCATCTCGAGACAGACGGCCGCGTATAATTCGTGGCAAAACCGGAAACGAGGACATGGGCTATGGGAGTCGTAGTATGACCGCCTGCTACCACATTGGTTTCCAGGCGTTTGATTTTCAACTGAGTGGAGGTTCCTGAGAAAGAGGTAGACAAGGCTGCTGTCTGATCATAACGCTGCAAAGCCGGTAACAGGAAAGCAAGATCCTTGACATAAACATAGCTGTCGGTAAGCGAGCCGTCAAACTGCAATGTGGGCATAGACAACTTACCCTCCTCAAAACGATAAGTGGCGGTAACCGCATCAGTATGAAGCCGACTATGGGGCAGTTCCAACGAGAAATCGGTAAGCGAGGCACGTGTCTTGTTAGCCACAAAGCGTAAAGAAAGTTCACGCAAATCAGCCCCCGAGCGTTCCTTCATGGAAAGTGTCTTGAGATAGACATTCAACGAATCGGGAGTATAGCGATAAAGCACTAAATGCCCACTGATGTCCGAGAGTGACAGATGACGGGCATCCAATTTGGCCAGGCGCGGGGCATCCAACTGATCGTAACGGATGGCACCATGACGGATGATAAGCGATCCGATGGAAAGATCGAGAGTCGACTTACTGTAAGGATTCTTTGACTTCAGTGAGTCAAGCATGAACTGATAGTTGGGTACGGCAGTGGCCGTGGCTCTATACAGATTGGCCTGCAGACCGAAGAGCTGTGCGGACGAGACAGAGACACGGCCCTGCATTAGCTCCATATAGTCGACTGACACGGACAGGCGGGACGCCAAGAGCATCTGATGGCCCTTCTGGTCTTGAATACGCACATCATCCACGATGACACGGTTGAGTAGGCCCAGGTCTACCCGTCCTACCAATACACAAGTACCCAACTTCCGACTGAGCAGCTTTGCGACCTCCGATCCCAAAGCAGACTGTACGAAAGGCAGGTTCACCAAGATGGTGACAGCGAGATAAAGACCGGCCAGAGTCCATATCACGCCCGTGATAATATGCTTGATTGTTCTCAATACGTTGCAAAATTAGGGAAAATCTATTCACGGATGAAATAAATAACGAGAAAAAAGACATAGTTACCCAAAAAATTATTAAATTTGCATCGTGACGCCAAAGAAAGACTGTCCAAATCTTTCTTATCACGCCACTCTCAACGAAAAAACAAATAATCACAAATTTTATAGTTTAGGTTTTATGGCAATTGTAATTAAGTTACGAAAGGGCTTGGACATTAACCTGAAAGGTAAAGCCGCTATAAAGAAGGTCAAGGGAGCGACAGCTACAGAATATGCGCTGGAGCCCAATGCCTTCCCCGGGCTGACACCTAAGGTGGTGGTCAAGGAAGGCGAGCACGTGCTTGCCGGTGATCCGCTGCTGGTCAATAAGCAGTGTCCCGACGTGAAGTTCGCCTCGCCTGTAAGCGGTACCGTGAAAGCCGTCATACGAGGTGAACGTCGCCGTGTCCTCCGCGTGGTTGTCGAGGCCGACAAGGAGCAGCAGGCCCGCGACTTCGGCAAACGTGATGCCGGCGCACTGGACGGTCAGGGAGTCATCGACACACTCTGTGAAGCTGGTCTTTTTGGTTACATCAATCAGTTGCCCTATGCGGTTTCTACCACACCGGATCAGAAGCCGAAGGGCATTTTCGTTTCCGCACTTCGCGACATGCCTTTGGCAGGTGACTTCGAAGTGGAGTTGGAAGGCAATGAGGAGGCATTCCTCACCGGTCTGACCGCTCTTCAGCGTATCGCCCCCGTACATCTTGGCATCGGCTCAAAGCAGACAGCAAAAACGTTGACCGACGTGAAAGACATAGACCTGAACGTATTTGACGGTCCCTGCCCTGCCGGCAACGTAGGCGTGCAGGTCAACCACCTCGACCCGGTAAATAAGGGTGAGGTCGTTTGGACCGTTGATCCCACGGCCGTGATCTTCTTCGGCCGTCTCTTCCTCACAGGAAAAGTCGACCTCACCCGTACTGTCGCCATCGCCGGCAGCCGCGTGAAGGATCCCCACTACGTTGTCACCCTCGTAGGTACTCCGCTGAAGACGATCCTCGACGGACAGATTACAGCCACCGATGACATACGTATCATCAACGGTAATCCTCTGACCGGCAAGCATGACAGCCTCGACGGCTATCTAGGTGCCCACACCTCTGAGGTAACCGTCATCCCTGAAGGTGCCCACACCGATGAGATGCTCGGCTGGATCATGCCACGCTGTAAGGAGTTCTCCGCTTCCCGCAGCTATTTCTCCTGGCTGATGGGCAAGAAACACGAGTATGACCTCGATGCCCGCATAAAGGGTGGCGAGCGCCACATGATCATGAGCGGCGAATATGATAAGGTGCTGCCTATGGATATCTACGGCGAATACCTCATCAAGGCTATCATCGCCGGCGACATCGACAAGCAGGAGCAGCTCGGCATCTACGAGGTAAGTCCCGAGGACTTCGCCCTCGCCGAGTTTGTCGACTCTTCGAAGCTGCCGCTGCAGAAAATCGTGCGCGACGGACTGAACACGCTTCGGAAAGAAAACGCTTAATCATTCAAAAAAGTAAATCATGAGTCTGAAAAAATATATAGACAACATTCGACCGAACTTCGAGAAAGGCGGCAAGCTGCATGCTTTCCAGAGTATCTTCGATGGTCTGGAAACCTTCCTCTACGTGCCGAACACAACGGCGACGAGCGGTAGCAACATCCACGATGCCATCGACTCGAAGCGTATCATGAGTATGGTGGTGATCGCCTTACTGCCTGCCATGCTCTTCGGTATGTACAACATTGGCTATCAGAACGCCCTGGCAGCCGGCCAACTGGCCAACACAGGCTTCTGGTCACTGTTCTTCTACGGCTTCCTCGCCATGCTGCCGAAGATTCTCGTCAGCTATATCGTAGGTCTGGGCATCGAGTTCGCCTGGGCACAGTGGAAGCACGAGGAGATACAGGAGGGATACCTCGTCAGCGGTATCATCATCCCTCTGATTATTCCTGTAAGCACCCCGCTGTGGATGCTGGCCTTGGCCGTTGCATTCTCCGTGATCTTCGTTAAGGAGATCTTCGGTGGTACGGGTATGAACATTTTCAATGTGGCCATCTCTGCCCGCATGTTCCTCTTCTTCTCTTATCCGAGCAAGATGACTGGCGACACCGTATGGGTAGGCACGCAGAGCATCTGCGGACTGGGCTACAACCTTCCCGACGGCTTCACCGCCGCCACCCCGCTGGGACAGCTTGCCCAAGGCCACGATGTGACGGCCAGCCTTTATGACTCCGTCATCGGTCTCATCCCCGGCTCAATGGGCGAGACCTCTATCATTGCCATCGCCATCGGTGCCATCATCCTTCTGTGGATGGGCATTGCTTCCTGGAAGACCATGCTTAGCGTATTTATCGGTGGTGGCGTGATGGGTGCCATCTTCCACGCACTGGGCTCTACGCCCATGGAGTGGTGGCAGGAGTTCGTCTATGGAGGCTTCTGCTTCGGTGCTGTCTTCATGGCAACCGACCCCGTCACTTCCGCACGCACGGAAAACGGCAAATGGGTTTACGGATTCCTCATTGGAGCCATGGCCGTGATCGTACGTGTCATGAACCCCGGTTACCCCGAGGGCATGATGCTCGCCATATTCTTCGGCAACATGTTTGCTCCGCTGATTGATTACTGCGTGGTACAGAGCAACATCTCGCGCCGTGCCAAACGTGTCACTAATAAATAAGGAGAAAGCGAAATGAAAGCAAATACGAATAGTAATACTTACACGATCGTCTACTCTGCAGTGATCGTGGTGATCGTGGCCTTCCTGCTCGCCTTCGTCTATCAGGCACTGAAGCCTCAGCAGGATGCCAATGTGGCTCTCGACCAGAAAAAGCAGATCCTCAACTCGCTCAACCAGCGCGGTCTTGACGGTCAGGCTGCCGAGGCCCGCTATGCGCAAGTGGTAAAGGAAGAGAAGAAGAACGACAAGGGCCTCACCTACTACGTCTGCAACGTCGATGGAGAGACTAAATATGTCTTCCCCATGAAAGGTATGGGTCTGTGGGGTGGCATCAGCGGCTTCCTCGCCGTAAATGCCGACAAGACCACTGTCTTTGGCGCCTACTTCAACCATGAGGGTGAGACCGCCGGTCTGGGTGCAGAGATCAAGGACAATACCAAGTGGCAGCAGACCTTCACTGGCAAGAAGATCTTTGACGATGCCGACACCCAGCACAAGAATGTCATCCTGGAGGTAGTGAAAAACGGTACTGTCAAGAACGCCTCCTATCAGGTAGACGGCATCACGGGTGCCACACTGACAAACAATGGCGTGAAGGACATGCTCAAGGAGTCGCTCACCAACTTTGACGACGTGTTGGCTAAATAATCAATAAGTTCTCTACTTTACACATTCGGCTTTCTGCCTGTCAGACGTTTTTCCCGTCACTACCGGCAAAAGTCCCTATCTTAAAGTTCAGAGCTCAAAAAGATAAAGAAAATGGCTTTATTCAGTAAACAAAATAAGCAGGCACTCATCGATCCCCTGAACCTGAACAACCCTATCTTGATTCAGGTGCTGGGTATCTGTAGTGCCCTGGCCGTGACCACACAGGTGAAACCGGCCATTGTGATGGGACTGGCGGTAACGGTGATCACCGCCTTCTCGAACGTGATCATCTCGATCATCCGTAAGACCATCCCACAGCGTATCCGTATTATTGTGCAGCTCGTTGTGGTAGCAGCTCTGGTGACCATTGTAAGCCAGATCCTCAAGGCATTCGCTTACGACATCTCCGTACAGCTGAGTGTGTATGTCGGTCTGATCATCACCAACTGTATCCTCATGGGTCGTCTCGAGGCCTTCGCCATGATGAACAAGCCTTGGCCTTCGTTCCTCGACGGTATCGGCAACGGCCTCGGCTATGCCGTCATCCTGTTCATCGTAGGCACCGTACGCGAGGTTCTCGGACGCGGCACCTTCGCTGGTTTTAAAGTTATCCCCGACAGCTTCTTCGAGGCAGGCTACGTGAACAACGGCATGATGACCATGCCCGCCATGGCACTGATCCTGCTGGGATGCATCATCTGGATTCACCGTTCTTATTTTAGCAAGGAGGACAAGTAAACTATGGAACATCTCATATCACTCTTCTTCCGGTCGATCTTTGTCGACAACATGATCTTCGCCTACTTCCTGGGTATGTGCTCTTTCCTGGCTGTATCCAAGAATGTGAAGACATCACTGGGACTGGGTATGGCGGTAACGTTCGTACTGCTTGTCACCGTCCCCATAGATTATCTGCTTCAGACCAAGGTATTGGGTCCCGACTGTCTTATTTCCGGCGTCGACCTGAGCTATCTGAGCTTCATCCTCTTCATCGCCGTCATCGCCGGCATCACCCAACTGGTGGAGATGGCCGTTGAGAAATACAGTCCCTCACTCTATTCAGCCTTAGGTATCTTCCTTCCGCTGATCGCCGTGAACTGCGCCATCATGGGTTGCTCATTGTTCATGCAGCAGCGCATCCTGATGGATCCTGCCTCCACACAGGCCATCACCAGCATTTGGGACAGCATCGCCTATGCTGTAGGATCCGGTCTGGGATGGTGCCTGGCCATCGTCTCCATGGGTGCCATCCGTGAGAAGATGCAGTACAGCGACGTGCCCAAGCCGCTTCAGGGACTGGGCATCACCTTTATCACCGTGGGCCTCATGGCAATGGCCATGATGTGCTTCTCCGGCCTTAAATTTTAATCAATGGAGGACAGATAGAATATGAACAGCTCATTTATATTTGCAAGCATAGGAGTGTTCCTCGTGATCATCCTCCTACTCGTGGCTATCCTGCTCGTGGCCAAGAAATACCTGAGTCCGAGCGGCAACGTAAAGATCGTCATCAACGACGACAAGACCCTCGAGGTGGCACAGGGCGACAGCCTGATGTCCACGCTCAACCAGAACGGCATCTACCTTCCTTCTGCCTGTGGCGGTAAGGCCAGCTGCGGACAGTGCAAGGTGCAGGTGCTGGAAGGCGGCGGCGAGATCCTCGACTCCGAGAAGCCTCACTTCACACGTAAGCAGATCAAGGAGCACTGGCGTCTCGGATGCCAGACGAAGGTGAAGGGCGACTTCAAGATCAAGATCCCCGAGTCGATCCTGGGTGTAAAGGAATGGGAATGCACCGTCATCTCCAACAAGAACGTATCGAGCTTCATCAAGGAGTTCAAGGTGGCTCTTCCCCCGGGCGAGCACATGGACTTCATCCCTGGCTCCTACGCACAGATCCGCATCCCGGCCTACGACACGATCGACTACGACAAGGACTTCGACAAGGATGACATCGGTCCCGACTATATCGGGGCTTGGCAGAAGTTCAACATCCTCTCGCTGAAGGCTCACAACCCCGAGCCGACGATACGTGCCTACTCCATGGCCAACTATCCTGCCGAGGGCGACATCATCACGCTGACCGTGCGTATCGCCTCCACGCCGTTCCTGCCCCGTCCGCAGGTAGGCTTCCAGGATGTACCGACCGGTATCGGCTCTTCCTACATCTTCTCACTCAAGCCGGGTGACAAGGTAATGATGAGTGGTCCTTACGGTGACTTCCATCCTCACTTCGACTCCAAGAAAGAGATGATCTGGATTGGTGGTGGTGCCGGTATGGCTCCGCTTCGCTCACAGATCATGCACATGCTCAAGACATTACATACGCGCGACCGTGAGATGCACTTCTTCTATGGCGCACGTGCACTCGGAGAGGCCTTCTTCCTAGAGGACTTCTGGGAACTGGAAAAGGAATATCCCAACTTCCACTTCCACCTCTCACTCGACCGTCCTGATCCCAAGGCCGACGCTGCAGGAGTAAGCTACTATACGGGCTTCGCCGTGAACTGTATCCGCGACACCTATCTGAAGGATCACGAAGCACCCGAGGACTGCGAATACTACCTCTGCGGACCACCCATGCTGATCAAGACCGTAACCGACTATCTCGACAGCCTCGGCGTTGAGCCCGAGAGCATTATGTACGATAACTTCGGATAAGGCATACCCATCCCCTTATTGGGGATTTCCACACAGATCCCCCGGATCCATGTTGCGACGCAACCGATCCGGGGGATCTTGTTTTCTGTTCCATCCTCAGTATGAGCATCGACCGCATACTTGTCCTCACCCATTGCCCCTACGGCCAATGCCCGGTCTGGCAGGCTGACGTCCCAGATTCCTGTCACAGTCTATCTTACAGATATGACAGGCTATATGTCAGGATGTTCACAAGCGCCCCGTCTCACTTTGACACCTGACTCCATATCAGCATTGCCAACGACACGAAAGACCATATAAAAAGCCGTGCATCAATGTCCAAGGAACCATTGACACACGGCATTACTTAACCTTAATTTATCGAACTTTCTAAAACGTATTGAAAACATTCGTAAGTCTACGGATGTCTACTTATCCACGAAGTTACTTCTCCTCCTGACAGCGATACATTCCTTGTAAAGCATTGTGATGTATCAGATTGCCAAGTTTATATTTCAGCAATCTCCGCCGGTTCTCTCACCAGCGTCGTTGCTCCGTGCTCAAGCAGGAATTCCTTATCGCGAAATCCCCAAAGCACGCTGATACAAGGCATGCTGCTGTTACGGGCCGTATCTATGTCGACATCAGAATCACCGATATATACGGCTGTCTCGCGCGAGGCACCCAACTGGCGCAAGGCTTCGTTGACCGTGTCGGGAGCCGGCTTCTTGCGGATGTCCTCACGCTCGCCAATGGCCACACTTATCGTGTCGGAAAAGAAATGTTGGCAGAGCTCCTGCGTGGCAGCGTAGAACTTATTGGACACGACGGCCATCTTCACCCCGTTCTGCTTCAGCGTCTGCAACAGCTCGCGGATTCCAGGATAAGGCTCCGTATGATCCAGACTATGTATAAGGTAATGTTCTCTGAATGCCTTATACGTGTCATCAAAGAGCGGATTGTCCAGACCATCCGGGATGGCCCGTTCCATCAGTTTCTTCACTCCGTTACCCACAAATCTTCTTACCTCATCGACAGTACGTTCCGGCATTCCGTGCGTGCGCAATGCAAAATTGCAGCTAGCCGCCAGATCTGTCAGTGTATTGAGCAATGTACCATCGAGATCAAATATATAAGTCTGATATTTCATGTTCTATGCTATGCTGCTCTCCTAAGAGCTCATCACTATAAGTAAGCAATGCCTTCGTTCGGACATTTCCGCCGTAAATGACAAGTTGCATGCCATTCTTGATCTCATCCACATCCAACTCACGGTTCCATCCGCTTTCCCATTCCACGACGTCCCGTGTCTCATTGTCCACCACTACATATTTGAACGAGAAGGGAAGCTTCAAGGCCTGGGCATTGATCGACAACGCCCAGTCACCGTCCCCGATATAATGCAGCAACAGATAATGCGCCTCATTCCAATCGCCCAATACCGGGTCGCTTCCCAGGATCGCCACACTGTGATTGTCATCGACATGCGGTGCCGACACACGGAAGATGACGCTACGGCAAAAGCTCGGGATGTCGCGCAAGGGATACCGCGGACGGTCGCTCTTGGGAAAGAGATAACGTACTACGGAGAGGTCGCGCCATATATCCTGAAAATAATACGACCGGCCGGCCGTCAGAATACAGCAACGCGGCACGGCATCCCACTCCTTCCGGCACACCTTGCCCTTACCGTCCCTCAACTGATAGGAATAAGTCATAAACCGAAGCCTGTGATGCCCCACGACACCCTGTGTCTCACCTGTCCAGCGATCGCCGTCATCAGTGTGAAGGGCAACAGCGTGCTCCAGCATACGGCCCTCATTCGTAAAAAATCGAATTGACACGTACACCGACTGTCCGAAAATGGCTCGATAGTGAATGCTGAACTGCAATGTCATGATGCAAAAGTATTATATATTTTTCATTCTGAGAAAAGATACATCATATTTTATTAGTCCTTAAAACAAAAATCCTAAAAGTTTTGCTAGGAAACCAAAATGGTGTAACTTTGCATATATATTTTATAGCGTAAACATCAACACAAGACATGAAGAAAGATCTTAAAAAGAAATATCTTATTCCCGCTGCCGTCTGTCTGATCATCTTGTGCGGTATCGGGTATTCGTATTTCTTTTCCTCATTCTCAAAGGAAGACAAGACCGTCTACCTGTATCTCGACCAAGACGACACCTACGACTCACTCGTCGTGAAGGTACAACCTATTGCCAAAAGGCAAAGTTTCCATGCCCTTTGTACGCTGGCCCGTCACAGCAACCTCATCGAGCACATCCGTCCCGGACGCTATGAGATCACACCTTCAATGGGTACATTCAAGGTATGGCGCCATCTGAAAAACGGCATGCAGGACCCCCTTTCGTTCACCCTTCCCTCCGTACGTACCATGCCGGACCTTGCCGGCGTACTGGGACGCAAGTTCATGGAAGACAGCCTTACATGGGTAAAGGCACTCACCGACGAGGCTCTTTGCCAGAAACTGGGATATGACACCACGACGATTGCTGCCATGATGATCCCCAACACCTACGACATCTATTGGACGATCACTCCCGAGAAGTTCCTCGAGCGTATGAAGAAGGAGAATACCCGCTTCTGGACCGCTGACCGCACAGCTAAGGCTCAAAAGCTCAAGCTCTCCCCCATAGAGGTATGTACACTCGCCAGCATCATCGATGAGGAGACTGCCAACAATGGTGAGAAGCCCATGGTGGCCGGTATGTACTACAACCGTCTGATGATCCGCAATGCCGAATATCCTGAGGGAATGCCCCTGCAGGCCGACCCGACAATCAAGTTCGCATGGAAGCAGTTCGGATTAAAGCGCATCTACAACAATCTTCTTTACATCGACTCACCCTTCAACACCTACCGCAATCCCGGTCTGCCTCCAGGGCCTATCCGTATTGCCTCTGTGGCAGGTATTGACGCCGTCCTCAATATGGTGCACCATAACTACCTCTATATGTGTGCGAAACCGGACTTCAGCGGCACGCATAACTTTGCCACCACGTATAGCCAACATCTCGCCTATGCAGCCGAATACGCTAAAGCACTCAATGAGAGAGGAATAAAATAAACGTAATATACATATACGTCTCCAACTATTATAAAAAAAAAATCTTAAAATATTTGAGGGACGAAGAGCAAAAGAAAATTTTTTGCTCTTCGTCCCTCAAATATTTTTTATCAAAAACTGTCAACAGCACAAGCTGCCATCCTGATTACTTGCTATCTAAGTAAGAAATGAGCCGTTTGCTCCATTTATCATCATTTACTCCTTTTGTCGGGGGTTGCGGACGAAACGACATCTCCTTTTCTTCCTGATAATCTAAGAGATGTCCTCTGCCCGACATATAAGAAAAAGGCACAAAAAAATGGCACCAGCTTCACAGCCCGTGCCATTATTCTCAATAGGTATTAGTCTTTCCTTAAGGTAAAAAGATTGTATTCAGGATAACGCTTGCAAAGATAGGACTTTTTTACATAACAGCCAAAGAAAAATCTGTAAATCTTAGCACTAGTTTATAAAATTTTAAAATATGGTCTCTCCGCATCTCCTCTTATATGTAAAAGGACGAATATTTTCACACGTTTATACAGCCCAATCGCACGAAAATCACTATCTTTGCAAACAACAAATACAAATTTAAAAGGAGTATGACAACAAACGATCATTCCACAGAAGAAGAGAAGCACAGCGTTAGCTTCGTTGAACAATATGTAGAGCAGGATTTGGCCGAAGGCAAGAACGGTGGCCGCCTTCAGACACGTTTCCCGCCAGAGCCCAATGGCTATCTGCACATTGGTCACGCCAAGGCTATCTGCATGGACTTCGGCGTAGCAGAAAGACATAACGGTGTTTGTAATCTCCGTTTCGACGACACCAATCCCTCTAAAGAGAATACTGAGTATGTAGACAACATCCTCAACGACATCAAGTGGCTTGGCTTCAAGTGGGGCCATATCTACTATGCCAGCGACTATTTCCAGCGTCTTTGGGACTTCGCCATTTGGATGATCAAAGAGGGCCATGCCTATGTGGACGAGCAGACCTCAGAACAGATCGCCGAGCAGAAAGGAACGCCGACGACTCCGGGTATAGCCAGTCCTTACCGCGATCGTCCCATTGAGGAAAACCTCCGGCTCTTCCAGCACATGAATACTCCTGAAGCCGTTGAAGGCTCTATGGTGCTCCGCGCCAAGCTCGACATGGCCAACCCCAACATGCACTTCCGCGACCCGGTGATCTACCGTATCATCCAGACGCCTCACCACCGCACGGGAACGCAATGGCACTGCTACCCCATGTACGACTTCGCACACGGACAGAGCGACTACTTCGAGGGTGTCACCCACTCCATCTGTACACTGGAGTTTGTACCCCACCGTCCGTTGTACGATCTGTTCATCGACTATCTGAAAGAATATGACGGCACGGCCGCACAGGCACTGCACGACAACCGTCCCCGACAGATCGAGTTCAACCGTCTGAACCTCACATATACGGTGATGTCGAAGCGCAAGCTCCACACGCTCGTGGACGAGCACCTCGTCAACGGATGGGACGATCCCCGCATGCCGACCCTCTGTGGCATGCGTCGTCGCGGCTACTCACCCGAATCCATCCGCGCCTTCATCGACTCTATCGGATACACCAAGTTTGACGCGCTCAACGACATGGCACTGCTCGAGGCCGCTGTCCGCAACGACCTGAACAAGAGAGCCACCCGCGTATCGGCTGTGCTCGATCCCGTCAAGCTCGTCATCACCAACTATCCTGCTGACAAGACAGAGGAGATGCAGGCCATCGACAACCCTGAGGATGAGACCGCAGGCTCTCACACCATCACCTTCTCACGCGAGCTGTGGATGGAGCGTGCCGACTTCATGGAGGATGCTCCTAAGAAATTCTTCCGCATGACGCCGGGTAAGGAGGTACGTCTGAAGAACGCTTATATCGTGAAGTGTACCGGATGCACGAAGGACGCTGACGGCAACATCACCGAGATACAGGCCGAGTATGATCCCGACACACTGAGCGGCATGCCAGGCGCTGACCGTAAGGTGAAGGGTACGCTCCATTGGGTGAGCGTGAACCACTGCGTAGAGGCAGAGGTGCGCGAGTACGACCGTCTCTTCTCAGTAGAGAATCCCTCTGCCGACGAGCGCGATTTCCACGAGCTCCTCAACAAGGACTCGCTCCACGTGAACAAGCACGCCTATGTAGAGGAATATGCCGCCGCACGCAAACCGGGAGAATACCTCCAGTTCCAGCGCATCGGATATTTCATGGCCGACCCCGACGGTTCTGCCGAGCACCCTGTCTACAACAAGACGGTAGGCCTCAAGGACACTTGGGGAAAGCAGCAAAACAAATAAGGACTCTATCTCTTGGACGATAATTATTATCAAAGTAAGAAATTCGCAGGTCTTCTAAAGACCTACGAAGAAGCCATCCGGGATCATCAGCCTCTATATATGGAGGCTGATGATCTGACCGACATAGCCGACTACTATCAACAACGCGGAGAGTTTCAGAAAGCGCAAGAGGCAGTCGACTATGCTCTCTCCTTATTTCCCAATGCCGTCGCACCGTTAGCCTTTAAGGCACGTGTGGCAGCACTTATTCATGGCGATGAGAAAGAGGCCTGGAGCTATCTTGACCGGATAGCCGACAAGACCGACCTCGACTATTATTATGCCGTGGCAGAGGTGATGCTGGCCAACAAACGGGCACAGGAAGCTAACCAATATCTCGAAGAGAAATATCCTCTGATCGACGATGAGGATGTGGAGGACTATGTCCTCGATGTCGCACTCCTCTTCTGCGACTATCAGCAGATGGACTATGCCCAGCAATGGCTCGACCGCAGCCATTCCACAGAAGAGCCCGACTATCAAGAGGTAGAGGCCCGCATAGCCATGGATCACGGCGATCTGAAAGAGAGCGGAAAACTGTTCAATCGCTTGCTCGACCGCAATCCATTTAATGTCAGCTATTGGAACTATCTGGCCACAGTGCAATATCTCCAGAATGATCCTAAGGCCAGCATTGAGAGTTGCGACTATTCGCTCGCCATCAACCCCAACGATCCCAATGCCCAGCTCTATAAAGCCAACGGACTCTATATGCTAGGCAACTATGAGGATGCGCTAAGACTCTACCAGCAACTCTTCCGTAAGGATGCGGAGAACGAGACGGCAGAGTTCAATATCGCCCTCACCCTCATCAATCTCAACCGCCCACAAGAGGCCCTGCCCCATCTTGAACATTTATATAAGGTGAGGTGCTTCCACAATTCCGAACATTTTGATGCCGTCTGCAATCAACTCGTCTTTATCAATGCCTATCTCAAGCGTTATGACGAGAGTTTCCAGTATCTCAAGGCGATGGAGAATCTGCCCGGAGCAGATATGAACAGCATCTACATCATGCGAGGTCATGTGTATCTGCTCATGGAGGAGCCTAAGCAGGCCGTCGAGTGGTTCTCAAAAGCACTCTCCGATCCTCAAGCCAACTTTCAAGTGTGTCTGAGCATCACCGATGCTTATTACGATGCCGGATTTGTGGAGATGGCTTACAATTTCCTATTGCCACACACCGCCCTCATTCCCGATGAGGAAATAGGCAATGGGTGGATACTCCTTGCCCTATGTGCGAGAGAGCTTGGAAAATTCGAAGAATATCTCAATTTCCTAAAAAAGAGCTGTCTCTACGCACCCATACCCACGCGGCTCATGCTGCACGACTATTTCCCTGAGGGAATGGACACAAAGGACTATTACCAATACGCCCTTTCCCATCCAGAGGAATTGAACAACAATAAGACATCATAAATCATCCCCTCCCTGCTTCCCATCATCGCAACCCTAACGTATGGCTTAGAGAGCATGACGGCACCCCGATTCACCATGCCCCGCCTTGTCACCAACGGCAATCTAAATATCCCGTCCGCCGTCATCACACCTCCCATCATCCCATGTTGCCTTTTCTCCCTGTCATATAAGACTTCCTGTTGAGAAAGACGAATTGCAACGACAAATCGAAAAAGAAGATGAATATGTAAGGAAAGCCGGCTGTATTTCCGGAATATGATAAGACAAGGGAAAAGAAAAGAAAGAAAATTAAAAAAACTTTGCCAAACGTTTGGTTATCTCGCAAAAAGACGCTACCTTTGCACTCGCAATTCAGAAATGAGGCCACAAACCTTGCTGAGGATTGCAAAAGAATATGCGCCCTTAGCTCAGCTGGTAGAGCAACTGACTCTTAATCAGTGGGTCTAGGGTTCGAGTCCCTAAGGGCGCACGAAAGCCGCTTTGTTCTTAAGAACAGAGCGGCTTTTATTTGGTAGTGTTTCACAGAGTGTGTCTGCCAACGTATAAATTCTGGGCACTACGGAGAACGCCGTCCGCATCCAGATTGCCGTCGCCATCATAACCTATTGTCTCGTGGCTATTGTCCATCATGATATGAAATTGGAACGATCGACCTATGAGGTCTTGCAGATCCTCAGTATATCACTTACAGACAAAACTCACCTGACTGACCTGTTTGATAAGACTAAATTCAACAATGTCAAAGAACTCGATTGTCCCCTCATTCCGGGGCTATTTGATTAATATTTAACTCGTCCCAATTTTAACGGGACACTAATGACATAAGATATAAAATTATCCATTAACTTTGCGTCATCACTTCTAAGGCAAACCTGCTTCAGACACACTCAGTGAAACACTACCAGAAGAGTTTATGTTCTTTCAGCTTCTGATAACGGCTGTTTGATTTCCTGAGTACATCGGGAATCATCATCTTTGTGCCGTTAATTTTCTGATTGCCTCTGTATCTTCTGTCACCTGCCGGCACTTTGATTTTTTGCTCGGTTAACCGTTCCACCTATTCCAGGTAGGGGCTTTAATTCCAAGAGACAATTGACCTTGGTTACAGGGGAAAATACAAGTCGGGAATCATTTGAAGGATCCACGGATATAAATTCGAGTGTCTAAGGACATACGGAAGACCGTCTAGCTCTTTGAACCAGTCGGTCTTGGGGTGTAATACCAAAAATAATCCGGCTTTTGCTTGCCTTTTTCAGGAAATGATGTAAATTTGCAATATCGTAAAACCAAACATAAGCCTATAAAATGCAAGGAAACATTAAGAAAGCACTTACAGGCGAACTAAACCGGAAAAAGGCGTTGATGTTTCTCATCACCGCTATTGTTACCCTTATCGTCTGGAACCTTCCCATCACCGTATTTGGCATTGACGGCCTGACGGTGGTACAACAACGTGTTATCGCCATCTTCGTCATGGCCGTGATGTTATGGCTCACCGAAGCCATACCCTCATGGGGCACATCTGTCACCATCATCTTTGTCCTGCTGTTCTGCGTAAGCGACTCATCGTTTAAATTCCTGCAAGGCAACGGTGGTGAGTATGGCCAGCTGCTCGACTCGGTAGGTATCATGGCCTGCTTTGCCGATCCGACGATCATCCTTTTCCTTGGCGGCTTCATCCTCGCCATAGCAGCCACGAAGTCAGGCCTTGACGTATGGATGGCCAAGACGATGATCAAACCCTTCGGTACGAAGAGCGAGAACGTATTGCTGGGCTTTTTGCTCATCACCGGCATCTTCTCGATGTTCATCTCCAATACGGCCACGGCTGCCATGATGCTGACGTTCCTTACACCGGTATTCAAAGCACTGCCGGCCAACGGCAAGGGACGCATCGCCCTGACGATGTCCATCCCCATCGGTGCCAATCTCGGCGGCATGGGTACCCCTATCGGCACGCCTCCTAACGCCTTCGCCTATAAGGTGCTCAACGATCCTAATGGCCTGAACATGGATATCAGCTTCGGACAATGGATGTTGGTGATGGCACCCATGGTGATCATTCTATTGATTATCTCATGGTTCGTGCTCCGTCATTTCTTCCCCTTTAAGCAGAAAACCATCCATTTGGAAATCGAAGGTGATATGCACCGCAACTGGCGCACCGTCGTGGTAGGCGTCACCTTCGCTGTCACAATTCTCCTATGGATCTTCGGTAAGCAGCTCGGCATCAATGCCAACACCACCGCCATGCTGCCCATCGCCGTTTTCGCCTTTACGGGGGTCATCACAGCCAAGGACCTGCAAGAGATTGACTGGGGCGTGATCTGGATGGTTGCCGGCGGCTTCGCCCTCGGTCTGGCCATGAACGGAACCGGTCTCGCAGAGACTGCCATCAAGGCCATCCCCTTCGGAGAATGGAGCCCCATCGTAATTCTCCTCATCGCAGGACTTGTATGCTACGCCCTCTCCAACTTCATCAGCAATACGGCTACGGCAGCCCTGCTCATTCCTATCCTGAGCGTTGTCTGTGCCGGCATGGGTGACAAGCTGGATATCATCGGCGGCACATCGACAGTCCTCATCGGCATCGCTGTCGCTGCCTCCTGTGCTATGACGTTACCAATCTCTACCCCACCCAATGCCATCGCCTTCTCTACGGGCCTCATCCAGCAAAAGGACATGGCCAAGACGGGTCTGGTCATCGGTATCATTGGCATGGTCATCGGCTTCTCCGTACTGATTGTCATGGGTAAGCTCGGCATATTCTAACCGGCCACCTCAAGATAAAAATAAAATCGGCCCGTCGCATCCTTATATATATGGAATGCGGCGGGCCGATTGCGTATAGGATGCCACACCTTAAAACATATCCACTTCCATTGCAGGTGCCCCAGACTAGCAGAACAGATGTTCGTAAAGTATGCGTAAACCGATCAGCAGCAAGACAACGCCTCCCGCCAGCTCCGGTTTCATTCTCTTCATGATTGATTTTCCGAACATCACACCCAGCACATTGCCGAGAACCGACATGACAAACGAGCAAACGCCGATGACAAGAAGAGGCAGGGAAAGACGGTCCATGCTCTTATAGCCCAGACAGGCAAAGGAGATGCCTACTGCCAGGGCATCTATGCTCGTGGCTACGGCAAACAACAACTGATTGCTGAGGCGTGTCGGATCGAAATGCTCTTCTTCCTCACCTTTAAATGAGTCCCTTATCATCTTACCGCCAAGGAAGGCCAATAGGCCAAAGGCTATCCAATGATCCACCGATTCCAGATAACGGCTGAAATAGCTGGTGGCCAGCCAACCTATAAACGGCATCATTGCCTGAAAAAGACCAAAGAGAAACGCCATACGCAATATGACCGTCAGGACATACCTGCGCATGATCACTCCACTGACAATGGAAACGGAGAAGCAGTCCATGGCCAATGCCAGGGAAAGAAAGAAAATGTCTAATATACCCATCGTATCCGATTAATATTCACACGCGCCATAAAAGGAGCAGGATTTTTGCTGGTGCAAAGGTAATAAAAATACAGTACAATCACTGACAATATACAGGAAGAAGATAAAATTAGGACATAGATTGAAGCCACATAACATGCAGTCCCAACCATGCCCGCCCCTGGACGCGCCCTTCCACCTCCCTCTCCATCCCGGGCATCTGCCCCAACCCGCGAAACCAACCGAATTGTCCACATATCTCATGACCGGCTGTGTGTGGCCAAAGGGATGACAGGGCAGGTGTCCGTCGGCAAACGTCCTCTGCCGGTCATAGACATTAGAAATACAATGTGACCCCGACCATGATGTTTCTACCCCTCAGCATATACTTAGTGACCGACTCGCTGATATCCGAATAAGCCGTCTGGTAATAATAACGCTGGTTCAGGATGTTCTTGCACGACAGTGTAAGATCCACCTTCCCCAACCGATAAGAGCAAAGAATGTCGAAGAGTACATCCTGCTTAGGCTTCCCCTCACCGAGAGAGGAGACATAATGCTCAGCCTGCAGGGACACGTTGATCCGGTCGGTAGGGTATCCCGTCACCAGCAAGCGCTGGTTGATGTGATAAGAAGAAGACCTGGAAGCCTCCATCTTCAACAGCTGACGGGCATAAGCGAGACTGTATGACACATTCAACCATGACAGCGGATCGGAAGAGATTTTCAACTGTGTATTGACAGTTTGAGAACTGTAAGGTGACATGATGTCATTCTGCAGAATACTTGCGTTCGTGTAGAGGTAAAGACATCTGAGACTGACCATACTCTTGATGGCATCAAACCGTTTGCTGACATTGCCCGCAACCATCGTTCTGCGTACACGATTGTCACCTTTCATCCACGAATAACACACAACATCCTGCTCCAGCTGCTTGCTCATCACCTGATGATTGTTGCTCCTGTTATATCCCACGCTGGCATTGACAAACAGCATGTTACCATAGTCGGAATAGGCCAGTCCGAAAGTCGTAGAACATGCTGTCACACCCTCATAGCAGGCCGGCCGGACATAGTAGGTGCGATAGTCCGTCATGACCGGTTGGTCGTGAACCTGGCTCATCTCGGGCGCAGTCTCTCCCAGTGAAGCCCGGCACATCATCTTCCACGTACTGTTAATCTGCCAATCGACATTCAGTTCAGGATTAAAATATACTTTCATCGCCACTGCCGGGGCGATATAATGACAGGCATTTGTCCCCAGCTTCAGCTTCAACCGTAATCCCTGATACCGATAGCTCAGTTCCGGACACACGACTGTCGCCAGATAGCTTGTCCTGCTGTGCATCGTGCTGTTCGCGGATAATGCCGCAGGGAGGATGTTGTGAAGATTGGACACGAAGAATCTCTCTTCCAGATTGACCGACAGCGACCATCTCTTTAACGAATAGGTATAGTCCAGCATCGTAGAAGAATAGAAATGGTAGCGGTCAATATTCTCCTGCATGCAACTGTCCCCGCCCAGTGACAGCCGCTCCGGCATGATTCCTAACCGGTTGACGGAGACTATTCTGAGATAATTTCTTGCCCAGGGAATGACATATTCCATACGGTTCTCTATCTTGTGTATGTCACTATGGGTCAATGCCGATCCGGTGTAGCTGCCTTCGATGTCGTCCTTATTTCTTTGCCACTGGGAAGAATACCTGAGCTCCTCGGAGAAGTAGGCGTTCTCCTTATCGGTTTTTACAGATACCGATGCTCCCAGTTCCCTGTCATTGACGATCTCATGCTCGGTAGTGGCATAGTGAAAGACGCTGTCAGTCAAGAAGTAAGAAATGTCATTGTCTATATCGGCAATGTTGCGGTCGTCATTATAATACAACTTCGACCTGAGTGTGGTATAATCTGACAGTTTCCTGATATTGGCGACATGAAAAACATGAGCCCGCGACCGCCGGGTACGGCTGTCATCGAGATAAGAAGGCGTCGATGCCGTCACATCCAGCAGCGGACTGAGACTGCTGCCTCCCAATAGGCTGGCATATTCATCCAAGGTCAGTGTCTTGGTTTCCCTCGTTATGTCCTTACCGCTGTTGTTGCTCTTGGCAGTCACCGAGGTCTGATGGGCTGCTGCGAGTAAGGCATCGAAGAGCTCTCCCTCCCAAAGGCCGGGCAAACCTGCCGATGCTTCAAGATTGCCGCTCCAATGTCCTTTCGCCTTATCTTTGAGCCGCAGGTTCAGGATGGTTTCGTCATCGTGGCCTTTGCCGCGGAGCGCTTTCTTCGTCTGCTGATTCTCATAGATATCCACGGTGGAGATAATCCGGTGCGACACATTCTCCGTGGCCAAATTATATTGGCCGTCAAACAGGTCCAACCCCTCAATAAGAAACTTATCGATATGTTTTCCGTTGAAGCTCACCGTACCGTCCTTCTCCACATCGATCCCCGGCATGTTATGCAGCACATCGCCTATCGTCCTGTCCTTCTGCGTGGTGAAAGACGACACGAGATACCTCGTCGTATCGTTGCGGTGCACAATTTTCTTAGGCCGCACATACACATCCTTGATCTCGAACGGCTTGGGCAGGAGTTGAATGTCGTACCGGCTCTTTCCTGTCAGCACTACTCTCACAGGCTCATAGCCCATGCTGCCCACACAGAGCATGCAGCCCTCCGCAAGACTTGATGAAGCGGAAAGAGAGAAAGCGCCCTCTCCTGTCGAAAACGTACTGTACAGTATCACGTTCTTGGCATTGCGTATGGACACGGTAGCGCCCCCGACAGGCTTCTGGGTATCCCTGTCTACAATGCGTCCTGTGATCACAACTGTCTGGCCGTGAACAGCCGGAACAAACGACAGCAGCAACAGGATCACTATTACTATTTCTCGTCTAAGGCCCATACGCGCTCCATTGTGGAATAGAAGTGCCTCTTGGGCACTTTGTCTGACCTGATGCCCAATGTCGCAGCGACACCCTCGAGAAAAGCATTAGGATCATCTATGGACAGCTGCTTCATCTTCAGATACTTAGCCTTTGTGGTCTTCACCGCATCCATGACCGGCACGGCTATCTCACCCCTGCAGGGACTCATACCCAGGAAGGTGAACACATACTGGTTGGACAAGTCAGACACCTCAAGGACAAGTCCCGGCAGACCGCAAAATTTCCAAGGGCCGTCATTGATAGGGATGTCAGGGGCGAACCATGCCACATAGGTGCGCCCCATGTAGTGACATTCCGCCTTCTGACATTCATGCCCGCCGATCTTCTTCGTTTCCTCCAATAGCTTCCAGGAAAATTCGGGAATCGGTTCCGTGTATTTACATACACCCATCACCGTACCATAAAAGTCTAAGGAGTGTGCCGCAAAGTCCTTCAATACATAATCCCTCATCGTCACCCGGCCGTATTTGGAACGGATACTGTCATTGATCGCATCGTAATCCTGCGGTCCCCGGGCATTGTCCGTGAGAGAGTCTTTCTCAAAACATGCCTGTCCATAGAACAGCGATTTGCGCTGATTGGTACGCAGCACGACCACAGCATCTACCGCACGATGCCTGACCGTGTCGGTCTCATAAGTAAGACGGTAGAACACCTCCAGTTCGGCCCTGTTGTCATCGGCCAGAAGCGAGAGGCTTTGAACGCATAACCATATAATTAAAACTATTTTCCTTATCATCTTAAAATATTTCAATCGGTTGATGACGACATTTCATTTTCAATTCCTGTACAAAAGGTATTTTTTCATCTTTAAATGTCGCTTTGGAACGGTCTTTCGTTGCCATGTATTCTAAAGGATCATGAAGATAATCCTTCAGATTCTGATCATAAATCGCTTTCGTCGACTTAAAATGCCTCATGGGAAGCAGACCGATATTGCCGGACGACGGATGCCGGTCTATAAAAACAAAGGTGTACAGCCTGTCCGTATCGTAAGCCTCCAGGATGAGTCCCGGCAGACCGCAGAGTTTCCAAGGTCCCAGACCGACCGGAATATCCAAAGCATACCACGCCTCATATCTCCTGCCTGCATAAGAGCAAGAAGCTTTCTTACATCTGTGACCAGCTATCGTCTTCTCCTCGTCTGTAAGATGCCAGGTAAACTCAGGAATACTGTCCGTAAACTGAAAAGTATTACCCGAAACATTGCCTCTATAGGTATAACGGCGGTATGTAGGTTCCACCAACACATAATAGGTTTGGTGAATGATATGCTTGGGAGAGTCTTTAAGCAAATTTTTTGCCTTTTCCGCCCATGCCCAGACATCGTTGACCCGCAGCGAGTCCATCCCATACTGATACTTATTGTAAAAGAGAGACTTCTCATCATTATACCGCAGACAGAACGTATCTGTCAGGATCTTGCCCGTCACCGTGTCACAGACGTATGCGACGCTATACTCTACCTCACTCCTGGCTTTATCCTCTTCCCTGTCTTGAGCAGAAGCCGGAGTAAAACCAAGAGCGATGATAAGAGAGAATATATAGATTTTACAAATCATTATGAATTTCATTATGAATTGAATATCACATCACAATAGCGATATCAAGGAATAAGGTCCAATTGCATTATCCGCAATATACCCACTCCATATATGCTTTATAAGCCTCCAATTGTTCGGCTGTTACATTATCACCTATTTCATGTATAGTATAAGTATCACCACATGATGTTTGAACTGTAATATCAACAACCTTGCACTCTTCCGCATTGCAAGCTAAAGACGACACTGCAACAATCGCAGTTAAAACGATTTTTTTCATCCTTATAATAATTAATATCTTCCTACTATATTACAGCTGTTCGGATGCTGCATTCCTTTGGGTCCAGTGGGGTCTGTCTCTATATAATCTTGTCGACTTGATTATTTCAAGATAAATTTTAAAATACAAATAAATTCACTACATTGGTTTTATTTCACAATACGAAGGTACAAAAAAACATCATTTATTAATCTTGTTGTTTATTTTTTAACAAACAGTAACTTAATATATGTATATAAACCGTCCTATTCTACTATCCTCTCTGATCTTAAATCAGGCATCGTCCCTTTCTTTCCGTCTAAAATATATTGCTTTTATAACAAAATGTAAGCGATATACAGTATTATAATTTATAAGGGCGATAATTCACTTACATTTCTGTAAAAATCTATAATGATCGGGTTAAGCAAAAAGGACATTCCTACAAGATATCATTTGCCTATCAAAGTATATGCGCCTCTCTCAATGTATCGTAACTGTATTTCCTGCTTGATACATCCGGTATCTGTATATAAAGCGACGCCAGGCTCTCCGTCGTCTCTGGTACGGCTATACGGGCGGACAAAATATCATACCAAATACAAATAATGACGGGCGGCATCATCAGCCGCCCGTATATATAGATTCACCGTCTACTTCGCTTTCTTATGCTTTAGTGCCGGTATTTTGATTTTATCTCCTGCCTTAAACTCCGTCCGGCCTCCATTTACAGCCTCTACATAACACTCCATGCCGGGGCCCAACGCCATACGGCTGATGCTCGAGAGGGTCTGCCCGGCCTTCACCGTCACGGTATGGTCAATGCCCACGATGCGATAAGCACCGGTACGGATACGCGGATCCTTGTCATAGGCAGAGGACGCCGCATCAGCCTTGGCAGCCTTCACATCAGCCTTTGCCTTATCTTTCGTTTTCGCCTTTGTTGCGGATGTAGCCTGTCCATTCGTTTTCACGGACGCGGGCCCGGAGACAACTTCCTTTTGTCGCAGTTCGGCTTTCTCCTGTGCCGCCTCCACGGCCTTCACGGTCTTAGCCGGCCGTGCAATACGGGCACTGTCCGCCTTGCTCTTTGCCATGGCAGCAGAATCCACCGACCGATGTCCTAATATCTTGTGACTGCTCATGACAGCCGTAGAGAACTCCAGATGCTGGATGCGGTTGTCACGACGCGACAACTCCAGATAGAAATAGCAGGTGATACCCGCAAAGACTACAAGCAGAGCGATGACAGCGACTCCCAACCATCGGATCAGCCGCTTATTGTGATGGATCTCCTTTAAAAGCTCATTGGCCGCAAGGTCTGCCGTGACCGCCTCGCTCACCGGCTTCTGCACGACATTCTGTTCGGGTTCTTCGGGAACATTGGTCGTCTTTCTGTTTACTTCCGATGTCGTGACTGCGGCTTCCGGTTCCATCGTTACGGATTCCGATTCCAAGGCCTCGGGTTCCGGTTCCGTTGCGGCAGATACCGGTTCAGCTACCTCCTCGTCCCTTACCGACTCCACATCCTCAGCCTTCTCTGCAACCGTACCGGCCATAGACTCTGACTCACTGGGGGCCTTTTCCGGTTCAGCCTCCACCGTGACAGGCTCAGCCTTTACGACAGGCTCATCAGGCATCTCTGTTTCCGGCTCGGCGCCGTCCTCTTCCGGCTGTTCTTTCTCCGCCACAGCTTCAGGTTTGGAGAGACTTGACCCTGGCACTTCCTCTACTGCCATCCCGTCTGCCGGTGCCTCGTCAGGCACGACAGGCATGGCCACGGAGCCCGGATCCTCTGTTGCCTCCGGTGTCGTCTCTGCAGGCATGTCCTCCTCGGGCACGCCGTTCTCATATTTCTTGTCGATGGCCGTAAAATCCACGCCCTCATTGAGAACGACGGTCTCAAACTGGGCAAAGGGCCGGTTGACGGCATCCCGCATCGACGCATCGGGAGTGAAAGATATTTTCTCACGGCCCTCAATGATGATCGGCTCACCCGTCTGCACATTCACGCTTTTGCGCGGCGCGACGCTCATCACCTTAAACGTACCTAAACCCTTCACCTTCACCTGCTTGTCGTAGTGAAGGCCCTCATTGAGCACGGCGAACATCTGCTCAACGAATTTCTCGGCATCCTCCTTAGAAAGTTCATACTGCTCAGAGAGCTGACGGGCCAGATCCTTTATGTCCGATTTGTTCATGCTTCCTCCTCTCCTTTCTTTAAGCTTTCCTTAATGGCGGCAATAGGCTTAAAACCCAGCACCAATTTAGGTGGCACGAGCATACGCTGGCCTGTTCCCGGATTCACGAGGATGCGCTCCAGCCGCTTTTTCACCTCGAAAGTGCCGAAGCCGGGGATCTGCATGGAGTCGCCTTCCTCAAAAGCCTTACTCATCGCCTCCAGCACCGTCGTCACCATACGCTGGGTGTCGGCCTGCGTATAGCCTGACCGCTGTGCCAAATCCGCTATATATTCCTTGTTGTTCATACCGAGTCGTTTAGGTATTAAATGATTATCCCATGGAAAGCCCCAGGAAGGCTATCCATGGGATCGTAATTATTTCGTCGTACCGTACAGATCGAACTCGTCGCTGCCGGTGATCTCCACATCGTAAAAACGGCCGGTGCGCAGCTGACGCTCCCCTACGGGTATCAGCACCTCCGGATCCACCTCGGGGGAACAGAACTCCGTACGGCCCACATAGTAGTCGCCTTCACGCCGGTCGATGATCACCTTCATCGTCTTACCGACTTTCTCAGCCTCCAGCTCCGCACTGATGTCCTGCTGCAAGGCCATGAGCTTGTCGAGACGGGCCTGCTTCACCTCTGCCGGCACATCGTCCTCATAATGCAGCTGGGAGTAAGTGCCCTCCTCTTCAGAGTACATGAAGGCACCCATACGGTCGAAACGCTCCTCACGGACGAAGTCCATCAGCTCCTCGAAGTCTTCCTCCGTCTCACCGGGGAAGCCCACCATCAGCGTGGTACGGATACAGATGCCGGGCACACGGCGGCGTATCTCAGCGATGAGGTCGATCGTCTCCTGCTTCGTCACATGACGGTGCATGGCGGAGAGCATGTGATCGGAGATATGCTGCAAGGCTATATCCAGATAGCGACAGATGTTATCGTGCTTAGCCATCACATCGAGCAGCTCCATAGGGAACTGGTTGGGATAGGCGTAATGCAGACGGATCCATTCCACTCCGGGGATCTCCGCCATACGGTCGATCAGCTCGGCAATATGATGATGACCATCGAGGTCCACGCCATAGTAAGTAAGCTCCTGCTCAATCACCTGGAACTCCTTCACGCCCTGCTTCACCAGCTCGCGCACCTCATCGAGGATCTCGTCCATCGGACGCGACACATGCCTGCCGGTGATAAGCGGTATGGCGCAATAGGCACAATGACGGTCACAGCCCTCGGCTATCTTCACATAGGCATAATGGCGTGGAGTAGTCACCTCACGGCCCAGCTTCGACCGGCTCTCTGCAAACGATGCCTCAGGAGCATCAACGGATGCGGGACCCAGATCCTCTATGAGCTGGCGAAAATTGAACTTGCCGTAATACTTATCCACCTCGGGGATGCTCTCCTCCAACTCCTTCTGGTAACGTTGGGAAAGACATCCCATCACAAATACCTTATTATGACGGCCCTTCTTCTTCTCTTCTACAAATTCGAGGATCGTATTGATGCTCTCCTCCTTGGCGGCCTCAATGAATCCACAGGTATTGATCACGACGATCTCGCCCTGCGACCGCTTGGGATCGTGCACGCAGTGATAGCCCTGATCTTCAAAACGACGCATGAGCTGCTCGGAGTCCACAAGGTTCTTCGAGCATCCCATGGTGATGATATCTATCTGATTTTTCTTCATTAGAACAGTGAATCGACAAATTCTTTGCGGTTGAAGAGCTGCAGATCCTCCATCTGCTCACCCAATCCGATATATTTCACGGGTACCTTCAGCTGATCGGATATGCCGATCACCACGCCGCCCTTGGCCGTGCCGTCCAGCTTCGTGATGGCCAGCGCTGTGATCTGTGTCACGGCGGCGAACTGCTTGGCCTGCTCAAAGGCGTTCTGTCCGGTAGAGCCGTCAAGCACCAGCAGCACCTCATCAGGAGCCGTGGCATCGAGCTTCTTCAAGACGTCCTTGATCTTCTTCAGCTCATTCATCAAGCCGACCTTATTGTGCAGACGGCCGGCAGTATCAATCAACACGACATCCGCGCCGTTGGCCTTGGCGCTCTGCAAGGTGTCGAAGGCCACGCTGGCAGGATCGGCGCCCATCTGCTGCTTCACGACAGGCACCCCCACGCGGTCGCCCCATATCTGAATCTGCTCTACGGCAGCGGCACGGAAGGTATCAGCAGCACCGAGGTAGACCTTCTTGCCCGCCTTCTTGAACTGGTAGGCCAGCTTGCCGATCGTAGTGGTCTTGCCCACGCCGTTGACACCTACCACCAGGATCACATAAGGCTTATGGTCGGCAGGCAGATCCCAATTGTCATTGTCATCGGTGTTGTTCTCCATCAGCAGCGCGGCAATCTCCTCGCGCAGGATATTGTTAAGCTCGGAGGTCGACACATATTTGTCACGGGCCACGCGCTCCTCAATACGGCGGATGATCTTCACCGTCGTGTCGACTCCCACGTCAGAGGTGATGAGTACTTCCTCAAGATTGTCAAGCACCTCGTCATCGACCTTCGACTTGCCGGCAATCGCACGGGTCAACTTTGTGAATACGCTCTGTTTGGTCTTCTCAAGGCCCTGATCGAGGGTCTCCTTTTTCTTCTTATTAAATAATCCGAATATTCCCATAAAACTATAGTTACTTTGCAAAGATACGGCAAAATGACTGAATGTCAAAGCAAAAGCGAATTTATTTGCTCATTGCCAGCTCGATCAAAAGCCCTGCGGCCACACAAAGACCGAAGAACAGAAGATTGCGTGCCGTCTCTCCCAGCACCCGGTTGAGCTCGCGTCCTTTGTCGATCGTCTTCATGTGGAAGTATGCCTTGTAATGAAACGGCAGATAAACAAGGAGCAGGACGACGACTACCGCTATATGTGATGTCTGGAGCATCAGCGAATAAGGTATCGTCAGCACAATGGCCACCCATCCCACAATGAGATAGAGCAGCTGCCCTCCCCGATGGCCTACTCTCACGACAAGGGTCTTCTTGCCGTCGCGCCGGTCATTCTCGATGTCGCGGTAATTATTGATGATGAGCAGGGCGTCTATCGCGAAGCCGCAAGCCAGTCCCATCAGCCAAACGTGCAAGGGAACGGCCGCCAGACTGACCGGATGGAGGAAATGCCGCGCCAACAGCTCTACCGACCAACCGGCAGGCGAAGGGGCGACACACAGGAAATAGGTCAGCGCCACCGGTACCAATCCGAAGAAGACAAGCACCAGCAGATCGCCCATACCCCAATAGGAAAGACAAAGCGTGTAAAGGTAGCAAAACGCCACACAGGCCAGGCCGACAAGGATCATCTGCCATCCTCCGTAGATCACCAGCGGCAGGCCGACAAGGCAGCTCACCAGCGTCGTCACGCCCAATGCCCATTGCATGGCACGAGGGGTCACCCACCCCATTGAGCACGCACGGAGCGGCCCCAGCCGCGTCGCCGCATCATCATTGCCACGCTTCCAATCAAAATAATCATTAACAAAATTGGCATCGATCTGCATCAGGAAAGCGAAAAGGAAGCAGAGTACACAAGGCAGCCAGCCTATCTGCCACTGATGGTCGGCCAGAGCCAACATCGTACCGATCAGCACGGGAACAGCGGCTCCCGTCAGTGTCTTGGGACGGGCTGCAAGAACCCAAGCCTTCAAAGAATTAGGAGTTATAGACGTTTCTTTCATAATCACCTGCAAAATTAACCAAAACTTTATACATCTGCAAAAGGTGCCACGATTTTCTCCCTATGAGGACCTTCCACGTAAGAAGGCATTCCGTCTACAATTTAATTATCCTCGTCAATGCCGGGCCTATGTCATCGATCGAAGCCCTGATTCTCCAGCCCCTTGATCTCTTTCCGCCCCTTCCTACGGTCACCAGCATCGTCCCCTCACAAAGAGCCGGGTGATACGGACAGGATCAAAACAGCATGGGAGCCCTGTCGAGACAACTTTCCTGATGCAGGGGAACGATCTTGTCTGTTGGCCGCAAATGGCCTATCATCAAGGGAGACTCAGGGTCGTGAAGCCTGTAATTCTCCCTGGCTTTCTCATGGTCGTAATTGGCATAGCAGTATCGGCAACCATTGAGGCAAGTGTTATAGTCGCCAAGCCCCCTGCTTTCCATGCACCGGCATCCGGGCCGGTTGCCTCTCTCTGCCACCTTCTTGAAGTGCAGCCCGAGTGAGTGCTCATAGACGGCACGTGTCATGCAACCGCTATGATGGATGCCATATTGCTCATAACTTTCCTTGGTGCCGCAGGTCTGGATATACAGATGGCGCTTGGCTGCCATCTCTCCCAATCCTTTTGCGATCAGTTCTTTCTGCTGCCCGGAGATCGGCTGCAGCTCAGGAAGATGCAGTTTCTTATACCACACTACAAAACTAAAGACACAGCGACTGACATAGGGCGCGATCCGCCCTGCCATATAGTCGAAGGTGGCAAAATGTCGTTCGATGGTGTATTTCCCGGTGAGCAGCACAGGATCATACCGCCAGATGATCTTTTCCTTCCCCACCTGTGCCGACAAGTCTCTTAGCGTCTCTATGCTCTCGTCTATGCCGGGGACATTAGGCTCGATGTCCTTGTCATAAGCAGTGATGGTATAATGGAAATGGCAGTTGAACCGTTCCGTGATCTCATGCAGGCGGGACAGGATCGGGCGATAGTTCTTACTACAGAACTCGACAACGTCGATGGTCTCCGGATTAAGGTCTATCCTGTTTACCACATCAGGATGGAACGGGTTACGGCTATAGGCATAGCCGGCGGCGAAGCGGTTCAACAGCCACTCCGAGAAATAGTTCACCGTATCCGTCCTTCCTCCTGTGTTCAGTATCATTCCTGGATTTCTTTTGTCACACCATCATGAACATTCCGAGACATCTCCGTAAGCGCCGCGCTTCCCATCAAGATCGGCCTAAACAACATTAGCACCCATCCTTACCTGAAAAGCAGCAAGGAAGCAAGACACGAAAGACGACCATCCTAACCCACACTCATCGCCGGTTCAAGCCGGCATCGTACCGGTCAAGACCGGAACCGAGGCGCCCTCAGCGTCTTAGGACTGACAGCAAGCATCAGAGCCCCTTGGACTTACGGAAGTTTCTTTCATAATCATTTGCAAAATTAGCCAAAACTTTATACATTTGCAAAAGGAACCATCATTTTCTCCCTCAGAGGGCATTTCCGCGTAAGAGAGCGTTCCGCTTAAGATTATAACTAAAAGAGATATTATGCAAGTCAATCTTGAACTTATGTCTTTTATCGAGACCCAGATCCTCCCCCGATATAATGCCTTCGGCCCTTCCCACGGCCTCCAACATGTGCAACGCGTCATCGCCAACTCGCTCGAGCTTGCCAAAAAGACCGGAGCCGACACTGACATGGTCTACACCATCGCGGCCTATCACGACCTCGGCATGAGCGGTCCACGCGCCATCCATCATCTCACGGGCGGCAAGATCCTGGCGGCCGATGCCCGGCTGCGCAAATGGTTCTCGCCAGAACAGATCAAGATCATGAAAGAAGCGGTAGAAGACCATCGGGCCTCCGCCTCCCATGCGCCGCGGAGCATCTATGGCAAGATCGTTGCAGAGGCCGACCGCGATCTCGTTCCCGAAGTGGTATTCACACGCGCGGTGGAATTCGGCCTGGAACATACGCCCCAGCTGGACAAGGAAGGACAATGGCAACGCTTCAACGAACACATGGAAGAGAAATACAGCACCCACGGCTACCTTCAGCTATGGATACCGGGCTCACCCAACGAGCACTATCTGAAAGAGGTGCGCGACACCATCGCGAACAAGACGCGCCTTCGCGAAGTCTTCAACCGCATCTACGACAAGCTCACGAATGACAATAGAAACGTATGAGCCCGACAGGGGCAAAACGAGCCCAGCTGTTTGCCCATATGCTTTTCTGAAAACGCTTTCTAGAAAACTGGACTAAAGAAAAATCCGTAGCGACCTTGTAT
>ULVF01003197.1_pt1 | contig 44418 bp, 45 predicted proteins | sample 1959201 | NCBI WGS metagenome assembly ULVF01 (sample SAMEA4835779, study PRJEB28245) | human gut metagenome | biome: gut microbiome; material: fecal sample | place: Denmark | collected 2008 | reverse complement strand
GATACAGATGTCGATACAGATACAGATACAGATGTCGATACCGATACCGATACCGATGTGGATACTGATACAGACACAGATGTCGATACAGATACAGATATAGATACTGATACCGATGTTGATACAGATACCGATGTTGATACCGATACCGATATAGATACCGATACTGATGTCGATACCGATATAGATACCGATACTGATGTCGATACCGATACCGATGTAGACACCGATACTGATGTAGACACCGATACAGATGTCGATACCGATACCGATGTTGATACCGATACCGATGTTGATACAGATACCGATGTAGATACAGACACCGATGTAGATACAGACACCGATGTAGATACAGATACCGATGTTGACACAGATACCGATGTAGACACCGATACAGATGTAGATACCGATACTGATGTAGATACTGATACCGATGTAGACACCGATACAGATATTGATACCGATACCGATGTAGACACCGATACAGATGTCGATACCGATACAGATATAGATACTGATACAGATGTCGATACCGATACAGATATAGATACCGATACCGATATTGATACCGATACCGATGTAGATACTGATACAGATGTCGATACCGATACTGATATTGACATTGATACCGATACAGATACTGATATTGATACTGATTTAGATAACGATACAGATATTGATAGTGATACCGATACTGATATTGATACTGATTCTGATACAGACATTGATATTGATACAGATGTTGATTCAGATTCCGATACCGATGCTGATATTACTAATGAAGATATGGGTAAATATGCATATAAACAAAGAGTTGTGGATTATAATGTTAACTCTATTGATAAACGTCAATATATGAGATTTAGTACTAATGATAACAAAAATCCTGTTCATTTAGCAGATAATTCTCAAATAGATTCATTATTAGATATATCAAGAGGCGGAATTGCTGTGATACATCACAATGATTTAAAAGTTGGAGATGTTGTTCCTGTTCAAATTTCATATGGAGACCTAAATATTAATGCTGATGTAAAAATTGTATCAGCAAGTGATAGACGAGCAGGTGCAGAATTTATAAATCTTGATCAAGCAACTGCAAATAAAATATTATATATGAATATAATGTTAGAAGAACAAACAGCTGCAAGAAATAAGGCTAATAATCTATCATATTTTGAATAAAATTTGTATATTGCAATAAAAAAAGAGTTTAACTTTTATTTAAGTTAAACTCTTTTTTATGCGTAACGTCTGTTGTAGTTGTATGTTTTTTGGAATATTCTATCTTTACTTAAATCCCATTGAGGAGCAGGTCCTTTACTTGTTGTGTTTGCGGTTTGTTGAGTGTTTTGAGATCCTAGTTTTGCAGCTGTAGATTGTAAGCCATTTGCTAATTTGCCCCAGTCAAATTTTTTGCTAGATTTGACTGTATCTGTTGCAGTATTTGTAAATCCTGTTTTAACTTTGTTATTAATTTCTTTTTTTGCTTTTTTGTCAAGTCCACTGACAACTCCATCTTTTATTGAACCGCCAGCTGATGTAACGGCATCTGCGAATTGAGTTTTACTGCTATTTAAAGCTTGTTGAGCAATACTTGTGCCGTCTTTAGGTACACTTGTTATTTGTTCTGTTAAGTCATTTAATTGTCCTTTTGCCCATTTTGCATCTGTAGAAATTGTTCCATTTGCCATTTGGGCTTGAAGTTTTGCGGCTGTAGATTTCCTTGCTTGTTTAGTGCTCATACCGCCAAGGCCTTCCATGCCATCTTTCTTAATGGTATCATTAACTGTTTGTCTTGCAACTCTATCTGCTGTTAATTTTTGAGTTGCTTGATTTGCTTGTTCATTTATTTTTTCAAATGTATTACCTAAATTTTTAGTTGATTTAACCGCTGCTGAACCTGTTTGTACTGCACTTGCTGCACTTGTTAATGCTCCTGCTAAGTTTCCATCAGCTGCGTATGCAGCAGTTTTAGTAATATTTGCTGCAGTTTGTCCGTAGTTTCCGACCATTTCTACAACGGTTCCGACTTTTTGCATAACTTGGCCTGTAGCGATTAATGCACTACCTACTGCTGCGGTAAAAGGTGTTGCAGACATTGATTGTCCAAGAATTATTAAGCCTTTACCTGCATAATTTACAGCTTGACCTGTTTGAGAAACTAATGCACTAATTTGTTCAATTGTTGTTGCTGTTTCTATTACTTTGTCTGTTTTAGATTGATTTTGAGTTATTGCTTTAGAATTTTGTTGGTTAACTTTTACATAGTTTGCATTAGTTTTTGTCATTTTAGTTATAGTTCTTGAAGAACTTCTTTGTAATGAATAAATTTGTTGACCATTACTTTGTAAAAGTGTTACTTTTGAACCAATTATAGTTTGTAATTCATTAATTCTGTCTTGATTTGGATTTGTTGCTTCTCCGCTGTTTGGATCTTTATTTATAGAAAAAGATGCTGAACCTAATAATGAATCTAATTCATTTTGAGCATTTTCAACTTCTGTTTGAGTTTCTTCTGTTTCTTGTACTAATTTTTGTAATTTTTCATTATCTTTTTTTAAGTCATTTTCTTGTTTTTTTAATTGTGTTTGGAATTTTTTGTCGTCTTTTTCTATTTTTTTATCTAATTTTTGAGCATCAGAATCAAATTTTTCAACAGTTTTTTGATCATTTTGAGTGTCTTTTGTTAAGCTTTCAACTTCATCTGCACTGCTTTCAGCACTAGCAGCAGCAGCTTTGCCGTCAGCAGCATTATCAATAGATTTAATATCTTCAGTTGAAGATTTGCTGCTTCCTGTTGTTTCCCCTGATGCGTTAAGTTCACTTAAACTCTTACTTGTGTTTAAGTCGTTAAGAGAATTTGCTGTAGCAGTTGCTGAATTTTTGACACCAGGCGCATCAAAAATAGAGCCTGTCATTTGCATATACGCAGGTTTATTCGCAGAAGCTTTCTTGGCTTGTGCTCCAAGATTAAGCTTTATTGCGTTTATTTTACCTTGATTGTATACGTTTGAAACGCTCATAGCTCTCCTGCTTGTTAATCTCTCTTAAATATATAAAAACTTCCTGTTTTACTTGATTTCAGCATGTTTGCATGTTGTTACAATTGTTAACAATTTAAAATGTTTGCTTTAATAATATTTTTTTGCTAGAATTAATCTAGTATTTTAGTTCATTTAAAGAGGGAGAAATAATTATGAAACTAATGGAAGGTAAAAAAGGTGTTATTTTCGGAGTATCAAATACTCATGGAATTGCCTATGCTATCGCAAAACAATTATTTGAAGCTGGTGCTGATATTGCTTTTACATATGCTGGTGAAGCAATGGAAAAACGCGTAAGACCTTTGGCTGAAGATATGAATGCTAAAGTTATTATGAGTTGTGATGTAACAAAAGAAGATGAAGTTGCAGCTGTATTCAAAGAATGTGAAAGAGTATATGGAAAATTAGACTTTGTAATCCATGCTGTTGCATTTGCTGCAAAAGAAGATTTACAAGGAAGATTTATTGATACATCAAAAGCTGGTTGGGATTTAGCATTAGGTGTAAGTGCTTATTCTTTAATTTCATTATGTAAACATGCTGAACCTATTTTAAATGAAGGAGCTTCAGTATTTGCTCTAACATATTTAGGTTCTGAATATGTTGTAGCTAATTACAACGTAATGGGTGTTGCAAAAGCTGCGTTAGAATCTTCAATGAGATACTTAGCTGCTGACTTAGGTAAAAAAGGTGTTAGAGTTAACTGTATTTCTGCAGGTGCTGTTAAAACTCTTGCTGCTAAAGGTATTTCTGGTTTTGATAAAATGCTTAAAGCAGCTGTTGCAAAAGCTCCTCTTGGAAGAAACGTTGCTTTGGAAGATGTTGGTAAAGCTGGTTTATATTTAGCTTCTGATTTATCTACAGGTACAACAGGTCAAATCTTGTATGTAGATTGCGGATGTCATGCTGTATATGCTTCTTTGGAAGAAATGGAAATTATTGCAAATTCTATTCCAAAAGCATAGAATTTTTATTATAGAAAAGAGAGCGTAGTATTTACGCTCTCTTTTTTTTGTGATATTTTTATAATATGCGATAAAAAATAAGAGGGATTTTTATATGACAGCAACTAAAATTGAAGATTTACCTACAGTTTATGACCCCAAAGAAACTGAAGAAAAAATTTATAAATTCTGGGAAGACGGAGAATATTTCAAGGCCGATGCAAAAAGTGATAAGCCTGCATATTCAATGGTTATTCCACCTCCAAATGTTACAGGTGTTTTACACATGGGACATGCATTGGATGAAACTTTGCAAGATATTTTGACTCGTTATAACAGAATGGCTGGATATGAAACTCTTTGGTTGCCGGGTACAGACCATGCTGGAATTGCAACTCAAAATGTTGTTGAAAAAATGCTTCGTGAAAAAGGTCTTTCTCGTTACGATTTAGGTCGTGAAAAGTTTTTGGAGGAAACTTGGAAATGGGCTAATGAACATAAATCTGCAATTTTAGACCAGTGTAAACGCTTAGGAGCTTCTTTTGACCGTTCAAGAGAACGTTTTACATTCGATAAAGGCTGCTCAGACGCTGTAAAAGAAGTTTTTGTAAGACTTTATGAAAAAGGTTTAATTTATAAAGGTAAATATATTGTAAACTGGTGCCCTCGTTGTAACAGTGCAATTTCTGATGTTGAAACAGAATATGCAACAGAACAAGGGCATATGTGGGAAATTTCTTACCCGTTAAAAGGTGAAAGCGGTGCAATTATAGTTGCAACTACCCGTCCCGAAACAATTTTTGGAGATGTTGCGATTGCAGTACACCCGTCTGATCATAAGTATTCTGAATTAGTTGGAAAAACTGTTATTATTCCGCTTTCAGGCAGAGAAATCCCTATCATTGCAGATGAATATGTTGATAAGAATTTTGGAACCGGTGCTGTAAAAATTACTCCTGCACACGATCCGAATGACTTTGAAGTCGGCAAACGTCATGGATTAGCTCCTATTTGGGTCATTAATAATGACGGTACGATGAAAGCTTGCGGTCAAGTTCCTCAAGAATTACACGGACTTGATAGATATGAAGCAAGAGAAAAAATTATCGGAATGCTTTCATATAACAATTTCTTGCTAAGAACAAGAGATCATGAACATAATGTAGGAAAATGCCAGCGTTGTGGAACTACTATTGAACCGTTACTTTCAGAACAGTGGTTTGTAAAAATGGAACCGCTTGCTAAAGAAGCTATTGCTGCTGTTAAAGATGGTAGGATTAAATTTGTTCCTGACAGATGGGAAAAGAATTATTTAGGCTGGATGGAAAATATTCGTGACTGGTGTATTTCTCGCCAATTATGGTGGGGACATCAAATTCCTGCTTATTACCATAATGAAACAGGTGAAATGGTTGTTGCAAAAGAAAATCCTGATCCTGAACATTATACACAAGATTCAGATGTTCTTGATACTTGGTTCTCATCTGGTTTGTGGCCGTTTTCTACTATGGGTTGGCCAAATACTGACAGCGAGGATTTCAAAAAATTCTACCCTACTACAACTCTTGTAACCGGTTTTGATATTATATTTTTCTGGGTTGCAAGAATGATTACAATGGGATTGGAATTTACAGGAAAAGCTCCTTTTTCAACTGTATATATTCACGGGCTTATTAGAGATGAAAAAGGTCAAAAAATGTCTAAATCTAAAGGTAATACTATTGATCCCGTTAAAATTATTGATAAATACGGTTGTGATGCTTTAAGATTTACAATGACTTCTTTATGTACATATGGCGGTCAGGATATCAAAATGAGTGAAGAAAGATTTGAATATGGCAGAAATTTTGCTAATAAAATCTGGAATGCTTCAAGATTTGTATTGATGAATCTTGATGGTGTTGATAATAAAGATATTGATTTTGATAGTTTGACTATTGCTGATAAATGGATTTTAGATAAGTTAAATAAAACAGCAAAAGAAGTAAATGATAATATTAAAGAATTCAGAATAGGTGAAGTCGCTCACGTATTATATGACTTCTTCTGGAATTCTTATTGTGATTGGTATGTTGAAATTGCGAAAATTCAACTTCAAGATGCTGAATTAAAAGCAAATACTCAGCGTGTATTGAGATATGTTCTTGATATGTCATTGAGAATGTTGCATCCAATAATGCCTCATATAACAGAAAGAGTATGGCAATTAATTCCAAAAGAAACTGAAACTAAAGCTTTAATTATCGCAGAATTCCCTACATTTAAAGAAGAATTGGAATTCCCTAAAGAAGCTCAAGAAATGGAACTTGTATTTGAAACAATTACATCTTTACGTAATGTCCGTCAAAGTTTCAATATTTCTCCTTCTATAAAATGCGATATTGAAATTAGAGCTGAAAAAGATGAAAAACCGATTTTCGAAGAAATTGAAGCTTATATTAAACGTCTTGCAAGAGTTGAAAAGATTTCTTATGCAGATATGAAAGCTCCTGTGCCTCCAAAGAGTGCTACAGCAGTTGTTTCTGCTTCAAAAATTATTTTACCTCTTGCAGATTTAATTGATCTGGATGCTGAAGTAGCTCGTCAGCAAAAGAAATTGGACAAACTTACTGCTGAAAAGAAATCTCTGTTAGGCAGAATTAATAATCCTAAGTTTGTTGCAAATGCCCCTAAAGAGCTAATCGAACAAACAAAATCAAGAATTTCAGAAATTGAAATTCAAGAAAACACTATTTCAGAATTAATCAAATCTCTGAAAGCATAGTATTAATAAGCATATTAAACGCGTGAAGTGTTATCATTTCACGCGAATTGTGCTGTTTAAATTGTTAAGAGAATTTACAAAACCTTTACAAATTTTTCATCATTTGTTACAATAGTCACAATAGTAACAGAGTAGTGTCGTATGACAATTGGAGTAAAAATGACATCAAGTGAGTTAGATTTTGAAGAATTATTGAAACAGTATGATTACAAGTTTCAAAAAGGTGATTTAGTAAAAGGCATAGTGTGTGGTTACGACAGTCAAGGGGTGATGGTAGATATAGGTGCTAAAACTATTGCTGTTGTACCGACTCGTGAAGCTGTTGATAAAGATGAAAATGTCGAAGAAAAATTCAAAAAAGGTGAAGAATATGAATTCTTAATCATCAGAGAAGAAGATGAAGATGGAAAATTCTTGCTTTCAAGAAAGAAAGTTGACCTTGCTTATGCTTGGAAAGAACTTGAAAAAGCTAAAGAAGCAGATGAAACAATCTTAGGAACAATTGCCGGTATTGTTAAAGGCGGTTTGTTAGTAGATATTTCTGGTGTTAGAGGATTTGTACCTTCTTCTCAATTAAGAGTTAAAGAAAACGAATTAGAGGTTGGTGGTAAAATTGAGTTGAAAATTTTAACTCTTGATCCTCAACAAAATAACTTTATTCTTTCTAACAAAAAAGTTTATGAAGACAGCGCTGTTGAAGCTAGAAAAAATGTATTCTCTCAAATTGAACCTGGTCAAATTGTAAAAGGTGATGTTGTGAGAATTACTGATTTTGGTGCTTTTGTTGACTTAGGCGGAATTGATGGATTGTTACCGCTTTCTCAATTATCTTGGAGATGGATTGATCATCCGACTGATATTTTAAGCGTAGGTGATAAAATTGATGTTGAAGTAATTGCTGTAGATCATGATAAGCAGCGTGTATCTTTAAGTTTGAAAAACTTAGAACCGGATCCATGGTTAGAAGCTGAAAAACAAATTAAAGAAGGCGATAAAGTAGAAGGTACAATTACTAGAATTAAACATTTTGGAGCATTTGTAGAAGTGTTCCCTGGTGTTGAAGCTCTTTTGCCTCATGCTGAAGTCGTTGAATTACAAAATCAGAAAGAATGTATTTTGCAGGTAGGTGACAAAATTGATACTTATATCTTGAAATTTAATCCTACTGACAAACGTATTGCTTTAACTGTTAATGAAGAAAAAATTGAATCAGGTGAAGCAGAACATTCTGAAGAATAATTTAGATTTAAAAAAAAGTGGAGCCTTTATTGTGAGAGGCTCTACTTTTTTTATGTGAAATTTAAAAATTTTTATCATTCAAATGTATGATTTTACAACTATTTCTATATATATTTTTAAATTAATACCGTATAATTTTTATAGTAATGTTGACTTTTATAAAAACATTATTATAAGAATAATTGTAAGGTAGTAATTTTTAAGAGGAGAGTAACCCTATGGGTATGGCAGGTTCACAAGCTAGATATTTAGGTTTAACAGCCAGAAAAACTAACGTTGAATATGAAGGACAACAAATAAATCAGGCACGTACAGCTTTAGCAAATCAAAGTGCGAATACATTTAATGAGCTTTTAGCTCTGGAAGTTCCAACTGCTCCAAGTACTCAGGATTACACAACATTGCAATATTCTTATACTGATGGAACTACAGAGGAAACAATTACTGATATGTCTGAGTTAATAAATGATCCTGACGGTTATAATTATTTGATTACTCATTATCACTATTCAGATGTATATACAGGTATTCAATCTAAGAAGACAAATCCGCAAGTAACTTTGGGCGAAAAAGCTACAAAAGATTTTACATCAAAAGATAATGTTAGCTATGATGCAGGAACTGGAACTTATTCCGTAAACGGACAACAATTAACGAAATATGATCCTTCTGCAGCAGATCAAAAAAATAATTACGATAAAATTGCAGCTGATTATAAAGATTTTGCAAATACAGATGTAAATGATATTTATACTTATACAGGTTCTGATGGAAATATGTATTTTACAACTCAATCAGAATTAAATGATGCTGTCGCTGGAACTGCTGATTTGAATAATTATGCGGTAATGCAAAATGTTCCTGCTTATGTTGGAAACTGTGAGGTATCAGCTTATGATCCTACTGATTCTACTCAAAAAGCTGCATATGAACAAATATGCAAGGATTTCCCAACTGAAAATATAGCAACTTCTGATAATATTTATACTTGGGAATATCAGGGAAAAACTTATTTCGCATCTTTAGAGGATTTGACTGCTTCTGCTATGTCCGGACCAGATCAAACTAAACCTTCTGAAAATCAGAATAAGTTAACAATGTATAATGCTCAAAATGTTAATACAAAAATTGAACGTCAGGAAAAAGCTTTTGTTGATTTAGATGATTCCGGTCGTCCTCAATCAATAAGATATGAAGATTCTACTGCAACTTTTGCTTTAAGTACTGAAACTAAAACTGATGAAAATGCTTATAATGATGCAATGAATCAGTATAATTATGATATGCAGGTTTATGAAAAGAAAATTGCTGATATCAATGCAAAAACAGAAAAAATTCAAGAACAGGATAGAACTCTTGAATTGAGATTGAGACAGTTAGATACTGAACAAGAAGCTTTACAAACAGAAATGGAATCTGTTAAAAAAGTTATTGATAAAAATATTGAGTCTACTTTCAAAACATTTGAATAATATGTATAAGAGGTTTTTATGTCTTATAAAAATGATAGTTATTTAGTAATAGCAAATAAATTTGGGTCTGCAAGCGGTGATGCAAAGGCTCAATTATGGGAAACTTATGACCAGTTAAGAGATTTAACGGTATCTGGTAATGGTCTAGGTTCAGGGTTTGGCGCAACTGGCGGATTTTTATATAATTTGGCAAGTTTATTTGCTCCGTCTTCATTTGCTACAGTTTTTGGCGCATCTGAATCAATGAATATTCCAGGAACTTCTTATGCTTCAAAATTCAATGGTGGGTCTTCTTATGGAATTGATTCATTATATAATTATTCAGGTTTCCCGTCAGGAGCAGCTCCAATATCTTGGGGGTTGGACGGATATGCAACAGGTGGGGCTTCATCTATTGTAAGTGGATGGGGAACAGAATCAGGTGTAGCAACAGGTTATGCTTCTGGAGTCGGAGGTATTGCTGATGTTGCAAGCGCAGCTGCTTATGGATTGGGTGCTGCAAATGGGTATGGTTTTTCAATGAAAAATTTAGTCTTGCCTGTGGCTGGTGTAATATCTGGTTGGGGCGGAATTATGCAGGCTGCAGCTCCTTATTTAGGGGAATATGGTTTACCTGCAATAGTTATGGGTAACTTGATGCAAGGTACATCATCTGCTGCGTTAGCTGCTTATCAAAATGTTACAGGGAATATTACATCTAATGCAGATACAATTTTATCAAATAAGGTTCGAAATATTGAAACTGTTTGTAAAATGCTTGATACGCAAGGCGATGTAGTTAAAAAGATGCTTAAAGAGTCTATCGATGGTGATAGCAAAGCTATTCAAAACTTGTAAAAATATTTTACAAGTTTTTTTATTTTTTTAAAGTTTTAATTTATTTAGCCGTTAATTAAAATGTAATAATTACTATAGACTGCAAAATATTAAGACATGTTAAGAAAATGCTCTAGCGCATGGCAATATTTGAGTGTAGATTGTTTTAATATACATGTAGGTCTAAAGTGTAAGGAGAAAAATGCTTCGTGATACTTTAGAAATGAATATAAAAAGATTAATAGATTTCTTATTGTATTCAAAAAATTTCCTGATAAGGAAAAATCCTATAAAAGCAATGTCAAATTCATTTGTAGAAGGAATAAAAGAATTCCTTACAATGAATAAAAAACGAAAGATGGCGCAATATAGATTAAATTATCACCGTCATCAGTTTCAAAAAATGGAACAGCTGATTGCTGAAAATAATCAGCACACTTTCTTGAGGGGAAGTCACCTCAATGAAACAAGGTAAAGGTAGATAAAAATGGGATTAATTACCTCACAAATCAGATTAATATATCTTCAACAACAGAGATTGGATCTGGAATATAAAATCCAGTTGATTACTCAGACCAAAATGGGTTTATCTCAGTCCGTAAGTGATTTGATGCAGGTTGGAAATGATTATGATCCGGAGTCTCCGACTACGAAAATGTTACAACAACGGCAGGCTAAATTAAAGGTTTTAGAACAAAAACTGGATATGCAAATGTTACAATATCAATCTAGGTTGAAGATGATTGATGCAGAATATCAATCTTGTTTGGGTATGATTGATAAAAATGTTCAAAGTTCATTTACTTATAGATAAATTAATGAATAAAAAAACGGCATTTTTGCCGTTTTTTTTTAAATATTTGTTTGAATAAATAAACTTATAATATCATTTAGTGCAGCGTATTGCTTTTGTAATTTATGAGATTGTTTTTCTAAAACATTTATTTGTTTTTTATATTCCATAATGGATGTTTGACATTCTCTTGCAGAATTGTTTAAACTTTCTTGTACTTGTTGAGCTTCTTGCAATACACTTTTCATAGAAATTCCAAGAGCTTCCATTGTTTGTTTAATAATTTGAGCTCCGGTTTGTTTAGAAACTCCTGCTGGCAGTTGATTGATTAATTGTTTTAATACCGCAATATTGGTTGGAATTTCAAAACCTTCTAAATCACTAGCAAAATTATCTTTTTCTATTATTGGAGGAGGGGTTAGTATAGATGGTTGAGAAAAAGTTGACATGTTTGAAGATTGAAAATCATTTTGAGATTCAAAATTATTATTTGGTTCAATTTCAACTTGATCATTTATATCTTGTTGAGTATCAAAATCATCTTCCTGCTCAGAAGTATATTCGATTTCAGGATTGTCATTTGTAGAATGAATATCTTCAACTACCGGAGCAGGATTTTCTACAACATTTTGGATTTCGATATCTGATTGTTTTTTTAGGGCTTCAACTATCTTTTTCCCTACGCCTTCTGTTATTCTATTACTTACCATCATGATCCTCTTTCACTGATTAATTATAATATATCAAAGAAATTATTTCAAGAAAATCTATAAATAGTTACGAAATGCTAAGAAAATATCAAAATATTTATAATAGTGCTATAATAAAAAAATATGTTTAATAGTTGTGAGGAAATATGAAAAGACGCGCATTTATAAGTGTTTATGACAAAGTAGGTTTAGTTGATTTTGCAAAAAATCTGGTAGAAAAATTTGATTATGAAATTGTAGCAGGCGGGGATACTTATGAATTTTTAAAAAACGCAGACATTGAAGTAATCGATATCTCCGAATTTTCTAATTCATCAGGTTTTTTATCAAAGGATTTTGATGCAATAAATGAAACTATATTTGCAGGGATTTTAGCTAATAGTTCTGACTCTAGAGAATTAAATGAGTTAGAAAAGTTGGCAATAAAGTCTTTTGATATGGTTGTTGTAAATATTTGTCCATTTGAAAAAATTGTTTCAGATTCGTCTGATTTAGATGAAATTCTTAGCAATATCGATATTGCGGGGATTGCAATATTGAGAGCAGGTGCTAAAAATTATAAAAATGTTACAGTTATTGTAGATAAGGTCGATTATTATGTAGCATTGAATGCAAATGATTTTGGAAGATTAAAATTGGCAGTTAAAGCATTTAATTTTACGGCTAATTATGATAGGTTGATCTGTTCTAAATTAGCAGAGCAGGCTGGAGAAAAAGCTTTTAAAACTTTTAATTTTGAAAAATTAAAAGATATGAAATATGGCGAAAATCCTCATCAAAAAGGTGCTATTTATAAAACAGACAGAATGATTGATTACGAAGTTGTAAATGGGAAAGAGTTGACATTTAATGATATTTTAAATGTTACAGAAGCAACGAATTTAATCAGTGAATTTTATGATGTTAATTGTGTATCTATAATTAGACATACAAAACCTTGTGGTGTAGCTTTAGGCAGGTCTTTATATGAGGCTTATACAAAGGCTTTTGACTGCGATCCTGTTAGTTCCTTTTATGGTACGGTAGGTTTTTCTAAGCCTGTAGATGAGGAAGTAGCTAAGCATTTAAATTCTATGGCTGTAGAGGTTGTAATAGCTCCTGATTATGAAGATAAAGCTATAGAATTGTTTAGTGATAATTCGGATATTAAACTTGTAAAATTAAATACTCCATTAAAAGAGTATCGAAGATTAACTGTTGAAGAAGTTATATTGACACCTTTCGGAGCACTAGTTCAAGATAGAAATAATAGTGAATTAGATAAAAATATGTTTAAAGTTGTTACAAAGGCTCAGCCTACTACAGAGCAAATTGAGGATGCTATTTTTGCGTGGAAGGTTGTAAAACATGCTAAAACTAATTCTGTTGTTATTGCAAGAGATTTTAAATCTGTCGCGATAGCTCAAGGGCAGACAAATGCGATGTCTGCAGTTGAATGGGCTCTTAATTATGCTTGTGATGGATCTAAGGAAGCTGTTTTAGCTTCTGATTCTTTCTTGCCTGCAGAGGATTGTATTTATTCAGCTGTTCAAGGAAGAATCAGTTTAATAATTCAGCCTGGCGGTGCAATTAAAGATCAAAAATTAATTGAAGTTTGCGATAAATATGGTGTTGCAATGATTACTACCGGAATAAGAAATTATAGGCAGTAATAAAATTAATTTTTTTCTTTCAATATTTCTAATATCTGCGGATAATGATTTATAACTTTTTCTATTTGCAAATCATTTCCGCCTTTTTTATTTGATGAAAATAATGTAATTTCATTTGTTAATCCTCTTTCTCTTTCGGGATTAACATAGGTTAGTTCTCTAATCCAATCTTTAACTACAAGAATTTTTGTATGGTTTAAAACTGCCATTGCCCAAAACCATACATCATCAGCTTTTGGTGCTAAATCAAGGAACAATTCTTTATTTAAAATATCTTTGTATAGACTGTTTGGTGGGTATAACACTCCTCCAACTCCTGTTAAGAAATTAAGGTAAGAAGCTTTTCCTCCTTTAATTTTTTTAGGCCATTTTTTATAAGGAGCAAGGATCCCTTTGTTTATTTTTACTCGATGTGCTCTATGACAGATAATACAATTTTTATTTTCATCATAACTTTTGATTAATTTTTCAAGCCAATCTTTTTCGTAATAAATATCATCATCAGCTGTGACAATTATATTATTAGGGTAATTTGTCAATGTCGGAATTAATTTTGTATAAGATCTAAGATTTTTAAACCATCCTATTGTAAGACCGTTTTCTTTTAATTTTAAAACTTTTTCAGGGATATCTTTTTCTCTGTTCGGGAATTGTTCTATCCCTAACCAAAGTATCACTTTTGCGGGTTTTACAGACTGTGTTAGTAACGAATAAAGGGTATAGTGAATTTCATACATTCTTTGAGGGAAGGATGTAAGAGAAATAATTATACCATTTTCATCACCAGTTGTTCCGCTATTTTTGTAATTTTGAATTTCTTTGTCTAAATCTTCTTTATTAATTGTCTTCAGCGAACTCTTCTTAAATAGATTAAGCATAACCTCATAATATTATATAAAAGATTATTTGCAAGGGGTATTATTTTATACTAGAATAATTTCGGAGGAAAGAATATGGAAATAAAATCATGGGAAGATTATTTTTTAGACTTGGCAAAGACCTGTGCAAGCAGATCTAATTGTATAAGAGCACAAGTAGGTGCTGTAATTGTTGGTGATGACAAAAAAATAAAAGCAACCGGATATAATGGGACACCTTCCAAAGTAGAATCTTGTTATGAACGCGGAGAATGTTACAGAATTAAACATAATATTCCTTCAGGAACAAGATATGAAACTTGCAGGTCCATTCATGCTGAACAAAATGCAATAATTCAAGCAGGTCAAGATAGATGCAAAGGTGCTACAATGTATATTTGGGGACACAATTTTATCTGTATTTTGTGTAAGAGATTTATTGTTCAATCAGGAATTACAAATGTTGTATTAAGGAAAGATGAAAATTCGCCAATTCTTCATGTAACAGTAGATGATATAAGAAGAGAATTAGAAGAAGATTAATTATAATCTTGATTTTTTGCTGAAAATCATTAAAGCCATGTAAGACAGGTAGTTAGATTGATGTAAATTTAGTAATTTATCTACTGAATTTGGATGATTTTTGCCTGTCAGGTATATAAATTTAAAAAATATACGCTATTATAGATATAGAAAGGCAGGCAATAATGTATAACAGCTTTTATCCGCAATATGATTTAGCAGGAAGAATCCAACATACAAAGTTGGATACAGGTGTAGGTAATATGCCTTCTGCAAGAATTTCGCGAGTAGAAGATCAGTCATCTCCTGATTTTAAACAAGTAATGTCAGGATTGGTTGAGAATCTGAATACAGAATTGAATGCCCCTGATAATTTGTTAAAAGATGTAATGTCAGGTAGCGGTAATGTTGATATCCATGATGTAATGACAGCTATGGCAAAATCAGAAATAAGTATTAATGTAGCTACTCAACTTACAGGTAAAGTTATTCAAGCATACGACAAAGTTATGCAAATTCAGGTATAATTTAAAAATAAATTAAATCAGAACAGACTTGGTATAAATTAAATAATTAATGCTTTCAAAGAGGGAGAAGAATGGACTTTCAAAAGATACTTGAAAATAAGCCTTTATTATATGGGATAATCGGTGCTATTGTTTTAATATTGGCTCTGTTTGTTACTATTGGTATAGTCGGTTCTTCAAATAAGTCATCTAATGGAACAGATGTGACAGGAGAGCCATTGAAGGCAGATGTTGATTTATTAACTACAGATAATGCGGGAAAAGCTATTGAAATTCAAGCTTTGCTTGCGAAATATGATATTGCCGTAAGTCGCAGATTAGATGGTACAAAATCTATTTTATACTTAAAAAAAGGGGATTGTAAAACAGGAAGAAGAGCTTGTTATACGAGTGATAGAGACCAAGCTTTAATCCAAATTGTACAGAGTGGTTTGATGGATCAAAATGTAGGCCTTGAAATTTTTGATAAAGGAGATTTTACATCAACCAAAGAAGATAAAAAAATTAGATTATCAAGAGCTATAAACGGAGAATTATCAAGATTAATAAGAAGAATTAACGGAATTGAAAATGCTTCAGTATTTATTTCAATTCCTGAACAGACAATGTTTACTTCAATGCAAAAACCTGTTACAGCTACAGTTCAAATTACTTTGGCAAAAGGTGATAAAGAAACCAGACTGGATCAAGTTAAAGTAAAGGCTATTACAAATCTTTTATTGGGAAGTGTGACTGGGCTTACAGCAGAAAATATTGCAATTACAGACACAAACGGTAATACTTATCATAGTATCATGGATGCGGAAGATGAAATGCTTCAAAGATTAGAAGAAAATGATAAGTATATGACAACAAAAGTTAATCAACAGTTAGATAGACTTATAGGCCAAGGCAATTATGTTGCAACTGTAAGTACATTTTTACGCCAAGCTCCTGTTGAAAAATATACAATAGATTACGATCCAAATAGAAAAGCGTCTGTTACCGAACAAACTTTTTCAGAAGGATTAGGAGATAAAACAAATGATTCAAATAAAAATGTTAATGCTGTAAGTGTATATCTCCCAAATGGGCTGCCAAACGGAGCTTCAGATTCTTCTCAAAACAGAAATTATTCTCGTACTGCTAGAGAAACTCAATACGGAGTGACAAAAACTCAAACAAATGAATATATTAAACCTGGAGTTGTAGAAGATATATCAATAGCTGTAACGTTAGATAAAAATGCGTTACCGGCAAATACAACTTTGGAAGAGTTGAAAGAATTAATTGCAAAAGCCGCAAGTCCAAAGGTAAATCCAGATAATGTATCAATCGCATTTTCAGATTCTACAGATCCATATTTAGCATCAGACAGACCTGCAAATCTTCCAAAACCGGATGAAACAGGTAATCCATGGTGGCTTGCAATAGCTTTGAGTGCAATTGGATTAATAATTGTGTTTAAAGCTGTATCAAATAAAGTTCAACAAGTTCAAGAAGCAAACAGACGAGAAGTGGAAATGTTAAGACAAAAAACAGCTCAACAGGAACAGCAATTGTCTGATATTAACCAAAGAGCAGCTCAATTGACAGAAAGACAATCAGAATTGGCTCAAGGGCTTGTAGAACAACAACAACGAGGGTATATCCAACAACAAAATCCTGCTCAGTTAGCAGACACTTTATCTAATTTGTCTGCAGAGCTTTCAAATGCAGATGACGATGAGGCAGGTGAAAAGATAAAAAGTTGGATTGAACAAGGGTAGTTTTTACGGCTAAATTTTTAAGGAAAATAGTTTAGCTTAAAAATAGGAAAGGAAAGTTTATTTAGCAGAATAAGTGTAAATATAAGTTTGGTTGTATTTAAAAATTATGGACTTAGGAAGCATTAATAAGCTTTGGGATAAAAATGGCAATAGAAGGTTTTGATTACAAAGGGTTCGCCCAAAATTTAGCACAACAGGCGTTAGAACTAATTCCGCCAGATTTTAACGATAATCAAAAAAATTATGTTGCAAATACTTTATTGAATTTCTCAACAGTGGCTGGTCAAGCTCTTTATGATGATGAATCTTTAGGGTTTAACCTTGACCAGGTAATAATGATAACACAGATTATTGCAGAATGGTCTTTTCATAAATCAGTTGACTTAATTCGTTCTGGTATCCCTCAACAATATTGGGATCCTATAATGCAAAAGATTGCGTATACCATTTTTGAAATTGCTAAAAATGCTTTTCACCAAGGACTTCCGCAAGACCAATGTTTGCAGTTGATAGAACACCATGTAAAAAAGACATATCTTGATTGTATTTCTGAATTAAAGGATAAAAATCTTATTAATCAGGAACTTATGGAAAAAGCTGCAAGCCAGTCCAATATTGACGCTATGATGCAACAGCAGGCTCAAGCAGAGCAAGCTCAGGCACAAGCTCAAGCAGCTCAGGCTTCAGGAAATACAGCTCCTATGCCTCAAGGCAACAATACTTCAGTCGCAAATCCTTCTTTACCTTTAGGGGCTGATGCAAAAGTTTTAAAATTAGCAACTCTTGCAATGTTATTTAAGCAAATGCGTCAAGAAAAAGTTCAAACAATTTTAAATAAATTTAACCCTGAAGATGCTCAATCAGTTATTAAATTTATGGGTATGCCGGATTTAGGAACAAAAGTTGATCCGGGAGTTGCGTTAAGATGTCTTCAAGAAATTAAAACGAATTTGCCTCATGCAAATCAAAATGTTACTCCTTCAAGAATAATTGCAAAAATTCAAAATGTTTCGCAATATTTAGATAAATCTCATTTAGAACAGGTAATAAGAGCGGAACGTCCAAAGGTTAAAAGACTTGTATACAGTGCTTTAGAGGGAGAGTATTATGAAATTTCCCCAAAAGTTGCAAATATTATTGCCACACACCTAGAGGATAGTGTATAATATAGTTAATCATGATTATAAAAAAGAAATCCGGCAGACCGGTGGAGGAAATAAAAGAAAATCAGGTTCCAAAAGAACCTGAGACAAAGATTGAAGAAGATAAGATTGATCTTTTTAATCTTGATAATATAGATTTCAAACAACGTCAGGAACGTAGACGTGGTGACAGAAGAAGAGGTTTTAGGCGAATTGATGACCGGAACCTTATTTCTCGTGCAAGAGAAGAAGCTCAAAATATCAAAGAGGCTGCTGCAAAAGAGGGATATCAAGATGGCCTTACTCAGGCTAAAGCTGATATTGAGGATGTAAAAAATGCTATTACATCATTTGTAGGTGCAAAACAAGAAGTGTTTGAATATATCGCTCCTGATATCTTGGAAATAAGTGTTGAAATTGCACAAAAAATAATTAAAAAAGAATTACAACAAGATCCGACAATTATTCTTGATAATATAATGGAAATTTTGAAAGGATTATCCAAAGAGGAATCAAAAATTACCTTAAAAGTAAATCCTGCTCAAGTGTCTTTATTGAAATCAGAAATTCCTAATGTTATGAGTAATATTGGTCTTGATGCAAAAGTTTTGATTGTACCAGATGATACAATTATGGAAGGCGGTTGTATAGTAACAACCACAAACGGTGTAATAGATGCAACAATTGAAACTCAATTGGCAATAATAAGTGAGGCTCTAAAAGAAATTTAATGGCACAAGAACAAGCTCAGCAAGGAGCAAACGGAACAAATTTAAGTGAAGTTTTTATGGCAATATTTGTATTATTGCTTATAGTTCTGTTGCTTGTAGAACTTCCAAACTGGGTTGTAAATTTTTGTATAAGTTTGAATATTGCATTGGGTGTAGTTCTTCTGATGATTTCTTTGTATGTTAAAAAGACATTGGAATTAGCGTCATTCCCGTCAATCATATTGATTGGTACAATGTTTAGGCTTGTATTATCTATTGCTTCTACAAGATTGATTTTGTCAAAAGGTGAAGCAGGTGAGGTAATTCACGCATTCGGAACATTCGTTACCGGTGGTAATATGATTGTAGGTGGTGTTATATTCCTTATCATTACTGTTGTTCAGTTTATGGTAATCACAAAAGGTGCTGAACGTATCGCCGAAGTTGCTGCACGTTTTGCCTTAGATGCGATGCCAGGTAAACAGATGACTATTGATGCGGATTTTAATGCGGGATTGATATCTCCTGAAGAGGCGACTAAAAAACGTGAGGATTTGCAAAGAGAATCAAACCTGTTTGGTAGCATGGATGGTGCTATGAAATTCGTAAAAGGGGATACAATAGCTGGTATTATTATCGTATTAATTAATATCATTGGTGGTTTGTGTATAGGGTGCTTGATGAATCAAATGCCTATTGCCGATGCTGTATCTAAATATACGATTTTAACAATTGGTGACGGTCTTGCATCTCAATTGCCTTCCCTTTTAATGTCAATTGCTGCCGGTGTATTTATGACTCGTTCTTCTGCTGCTAATTCTTTAGGTACAGATGTTACGGGGCAGATTGTAAGTAAGCCGAATGCGTTATTTTTGGCTTCAATATTCCTATTTTTCCTTGCTGTTACAGGTCATACTTGGTTCTGGCAAGGTACGGGGTTACCATTTTTGCCATTCTTTATGTTTGCAGTGGGATTATTTATTGCAGGCTTCTCTACTTTAATCAATGCCGATGTTCAATCTCAATTGGGACAATTAGAAAATGTTCGTCAAAATATGCAAGATCTTGTTAATCCTAACAGAATGTATGAGCGTTTAGGGGTAGATGTTTTAAGTTTGCAGGTTGGTTCTAACTTACTTGTAATTGCTGACCCTGACCAAGAAGGACAATTGCTTGCTAAAATCGCAGCTTTACGTCAAAGAGTTACAGATGAATTAGGTTATATTTTGCCAAATATAAGAATTATGGATTCATCAGCATTGGATGCTAATGAATATATGATCTCAATTCGTGGTAATACTGTTGCAACAGGCTATGTTTATCCTGGGAAATTGATGGTTATTGCAGATCAGTGGGATGCGATGAAAAAAGAAGTTCCTCAAGATGCAATAATCGGTATTGATCCTACATACCAAACTCAGGCTTATTGGATTTCTCCTGAAGATGCAAAAACTGCTCGTTCTGTAACAGCAGTTGATTCGACTGATGTAATTGTTACACACTTGCAAGAATGTGTAAGAAAACACGTTGATGAAGTTATGACAAAAACTGATGTATTGAAGCTTATGGAACTTGTTCGTTCTCAAGATCCGACATTGGTAAATGACCTTGTACCTACAATTATTTCTACAAGTGACTTAAGAAAAATATTTGTAAACTTAATCAGAGAAAAAGTTTCTATAAAAGATATTATATTTGTATTTGAAAGACTTTGTGATTATGCAAGATTTTCAAAAGAACCAGATATTTTATCAGAAAGATTAAGAGCTGCATTAGGACGTCAAATATGTTTGGCTAATGTTGGTGATGACAAAGTTTTATATGCCTTAACTCTTTCTCCAGAATGGGAAAAAACTCTTGATGACAGTTGCCAAAGAACAGAATTAGGTACAATGTTCTTGTTAAATCCTATGCAGGTTCAAGAATTGATTGAAACAACGGCTACAACATTAATGAGAGCGCATCAGGCATGTGGTCAGCAGCCTGTAATATTGTGTTCTCCAAGAATTCGTTTACCTCTTTATCAACTTTTGGAACGTCATATCCCGACAATTGTTGTAATTTCTTATTCCGAATTGATTACGGATATCAAAGTTGAAGCGATTGATACTATTGGCGAATCTTATGCTGTTGAATAAAGAAAAAAGGAGTGATAAATGAAAAAAAATATTATTGTATCTGGTGTGGTAATTTTATTTTTAGTTATCTTGTGCTATTTTGGGGCTCTAAATTCAAAACTTTTTGCAAAAGATTTTCCAGAATATAAGAAGTTAGTACAAGAAGCTTTGCAAAGTGAAAATTGGTCTGAATTAAATAAGTATTCAGATGACATTATAAAATATCATCCAAAGTCCGCTTTTGGTTATTTTTCTAAAGGTATAGCGATGGATGAGTTAGGAGAATATGAACTAGCTATTGTTAATTATTCAAAATCAATTGAATATGAGCCGAATAATGCTGACATTTTTCAAAATAGAGGATTAGCATATTATCATAACAAAGATTATGATAATGCTATTGCGGATTATAAAAAAGCTCTTGAATTAGATCCAAATAACAAATTGGCAGAAGCTCAGATGCAAGATGTTATTAATGCTAAAAATGGTTTTGTAATTGTAAAAAATGGAAATGTAACAAATTATCAATCAATTAATGATCCTTTTTATCTTGTTGAAGAATATAAACAAATGCCTGAAAAAAAGAAAAAGGAAATAGTAAATTCTGTAAAAAATTATTCAGCAGATGTTTTGCCAATTTATTATATTGCAGTTGCTGAGGATATTTATCCTACTGATAAAAATTTAGCTTCATTTTTATATGCTCTAGGACGTTATAGATCAATCCAAGATGTAATGGTATGTGCTGATAAATCTGCATATCAAGCTGCCCGTATGTTACCTTTGGTTGCTCCTAAAACTGCTGCTTATATATCAAAAATGAATAGTAATGATTTAGCTAATTTGTTGCAAAAAGTATTGGATTTTGATTCAAAAAATCCGAATAGACCAGATCCAAAATGGATTTGTTATCATGGTGTTGAAGTTTTTTCAAATAAAGGAAAAGTTTCAACAATCTCTAAAGATGAATGGAATAAAAATAAGAATAAGATGAGAGAATCGACATCTAAATATATAGAACAATTAAGATCGAAAGATAAGTAGATTTATATATTATGAAAAAATTTATTTTATTTTTAATATCAATATATCAGAAAATTTCTAAACATACTCCTGCAGTATGTCGGTTTTATCCGACATGTTCAGAATATACTCGTCAAGCGATTGAAAAATATGGAGTTTTAAAAGGCGGTTGGCTTGGAATAAAAAGAATTTGTAAATGCCACCCATATCATGAAGGTGGGTATGATCCTGTGCCTTGAATTTATGTAAAAGATACTTTATAATTATAATAATTGAAGAAAGGAGCGAAATATGAAAAGATTTCAAGCAGAACAGGTACAAAAATTCTGTAAATTGCAAGATTTTTGTGTAGGTCAGTCTGCACACGTAGTGCTCGGGGGGGGGGCAATTCTTTAGCTATATCAAGAGTTTTTACCTCTTTTCGAAATTATAAATGGTGTTATGATAGTAATATAACTTGTCGTTACAGTATAAAAAATGGGTTTACTCTTGCTGAAGTGTTAATTACTTTAGGGATAGTAGGTGTTGTTGCTGCTTTAACTTTACCTTTATTAATTCAAAATTATCAAAAGAAAGCAACAGCAACGAGTGTAAAAAAAGCGTATAGTGAATTAAATCAAATAGTAGAAAGAGCAAAGGCAGATTATGGAGATCCATCTGGTTGGAGTTATTATGAACAAGATAATCTAGCTAAGTGGGTTCAGACTTATATTGAACCATATGTTAAAGTAATAAATTCAGGAACTTGTACATCTGGAAGTAAATGTTTAGGGCTACCTCTTATACATCGGTTGGGTTATAATATTGCTTCAAATAGTGCAAATCCTACACTTCCACAATATATGGTGGTAAAAGGGGGAGATTCTTTAGCGTACGCTTTTTTTAGGTATGGTGGTGTATATGAACCTGTGACTCGTGTAAGGGTATATATAAGAAGTCCAAAGACGACATTTGCATTTGTTGGCAAAGATGTGTTTACTTTTATATTAGATAGGCGAGAAGCTAATCCGACTTTTAGACCTTATGTTCCCCATAATTATAATTTCCCAAAATATAATTATGATAGGACTACTATTCTAGGTACAGGTTGGGGTGCTTGTAATCCCAAAGCTTCAGGTGGAGGGTATTGGAGCCCTGGAGATGCTTGTTCTGCTTTAATAATGCTTGATGGTTGGGAAATTAAAGATGAATATCCATGGTAGTTATTATTTAACCCACTTGAAGCTCTTTACGTAGTTTGTACCGTTGATGTCACCGTTGATGTCAACGGTAAATATTCTATAGATATTTGTAACATCTTTTATATTTGGGATTTTCCCGATATCTTCTTGTAGTAACAATTTTTCTGTTGCATCGTTAATACCAGGAATTGTATTAAATAATGTATTTAAAGATGCGTTTTTAATTTTACCGAATACTGTAGTTATATTTTTAGTAAGGCTTCCATAAATTTTCATATCAGCAATTGAAGTCAATAGATTGTATGAACCTGTCATATACATATTTAGATCATGCCCGTCTGAATATATGTTTATATTATTTGCAATGCCGTCTTTTAGGTGAATGTCTCCATAAATGCTATCAAAGTCTCCTGTTTTAAGAGGTGTGATTAAATCGACAAGGCTGTTAATTGATAGACCAGTAAAGCCCCCTTTTAGTAAGTTTCCTGCTTTTAGCAAGTATTCAAGGGAACCAAGTTTTGGTATTTTCCCATCTGCAATTTTAAATGTGCCGCCGCCTGTAAGAGTTTTAAAACAGTCTTCTTGAGAATCTCCGGTGCAAATAAGTGTGAAATTACCGTTTACAGAGCCATATACTTGTCCTTTTAAATCAAATAGAGCTTCTGACATTATAAGTGCGTTTGCTCTGTCAAGATTTATGTCTAAAATTGTTTTGTGAGTATCAAGATTATGCTTAAAGTTACCAGTTACATTGCCTTCTGCTATATTAAATTTAAAATCTTTTACATCTGCTATACCGTTTTTATCTAAGCTAAAATTAGTTGTGAAATTTTTAGCGTTAATATTTCTTACTTGGATTTTGTCAGCTTCAATAAATGCTTTGTGAATTATTAGTTGTGAAATATTAAAAGGTTGTATTGTTGTTGGTGTACTTATGTTTTGATTTCTTATATTTTCAGCTTCTATATCTCTTAGGGTATCTGTTATTTTATTTACATTTAAGTCTGCCAGTTTGATTTTTAAGTTATTCACAGTATATGGCGGAATTAATTGATTTTTCATTTCCGCATTTAACAATACATCATTTGTAAGAACTGTACCCTTGCTATTTATGAAGATTTTGTCATGTTTAAAATCAAGATTTACATCGTTAATAGTTGAATCGAAAAATGGGATATCAATACTTGTGATATTTAGTTTTCCTTTTATTTTCGGGTTCAAAGATGTCCCGTTTAAGATTAGGTCAGATGTAAATACACCTTGTTTCATAAACGGTTTTCTGAAAATTATGTTAAATATTTTTGCATCGGTAGGAGTTTGTGTCTTAACTTTAAAATCGTTAAATCCTATTATGTTATCATTGATTAAATTTAGAGTACCTTGTGCATTCAGTTGAGTATTTACATAAGGTTTGTTATTTTGTGATGTTATAATTTTGTCATATTGAAGATGATTTATTCTGATTCGGTTAGGAGAATAAGTGTTATCAACAGTTATTTTTACCGGGTTTTCAACATCACCTATTGATGCTCCCATGTAATAAATGCTCGAATTATCAGCAATTTTTAAGATTGATTTTGTATTCAAATTATTGATCGGTCCATTTAAGTTTGATGTAAAAATAACATCCCCTTTTATTTTTATAGGATAGACTGATTTGTTGTTGAAAAATTGATCGAAAAATTCTTGGGTTGGTTTTGCATTAATATATAAATTAAGTTTAGGATCTTTTTCAATATTTGCAGCAGAACCGTTTATGAACACAGGCATTTCGCCTAATTGTGCATTGATTTTATTTAAGTTAAGCAAATTATTTCTTAACAGAATATTCCCGCTGTTGATTGTAAGTTTTAAATGTTTGGGCTTATATAAAAGACTTATATCATCAAGCTTTGTGAAAGCGTTTAGGTTATTATTTCGTATTTTTGCTGATAAATTTATGTTCCCGTTTAGGAAATCAATATCTTTGAATTGTTTAGCCAAATCCGGCGGTAAAATAAATTGTAGCGCTTGATCATTTATAAGATTTAAGTCCAGTGATGTTATTTTACAATTCCCGTTTACTACTCTGTGTTTATTGAACATTTTAGAAATATTCAAAGAAATATTATAAGGACTGTTTTTGAATGTTCCTTTTAAAAGAGGTAATTTGAAATTTGAATTGTTTAATTCAAAAGAACTGTTGTTAACTATTATTGCACTTTTTGATCCTTTATTTGAATAAATTTTTCCTTTCAAATATATATTATCAAAATCTATATTTTCTAAACTCCCTTTATATTTGCCTACAAAGCTTGTATTAATTGTTGCAAGATCTTTTTTATAAGGAATTTTAAATTCAGGAGGTAGAAATTCTATACCATCACCGATATTGAATTTATTTGAAGTTATTGTTGTATCGCAGTTATTATCTTTAATTTTTCCGTTTATATTAATCTGTGATTTGTCTAAATGAGATGCAAGTTTAAAATCTGCATCCATATTATTGAAGTTTAAGATGCCTGAAATGCCTGAAATTGTTGCAGGAACACCTTTTAATTTAATTTTATTTGATAATAATTCAATTTGACCTTTCGCAAAAAGATTCTTATTGAATACGATATCTTTTGGATCTTTAACTTTCCCTGTAAGATTAATTTTTATATTTGCATTGCCATAACCGTTTTCAATAGGTGCAATAAGTTTTTGTATATCGACGAGCATTGGAGAGGTCTGTATCGTTTTTAAAAGTTTTTCTAAGTTTTGATTTTTTGTAACTACATCAAAATTCAATACTCCGATAAGTGAACAAGTACCTTTTACAGAGATCGGCTGACCGTTTAACATCGCTGTTTTTGTTTGGAATAATGTGTTTTGATTATCAAAATCCAGAGTCCCTGAACCGTTATTCAGCACCATGTTATGAATGTCTAAAAATGATACTGTTGCATTATGAAAACGGAATTGTCCCCAGCCATGAGGATTTTCTCTAGTACCTACTACATGAAGATTTATTCCGCCTTTACCTTTGATATCCATAATTGGAACCGGACCAAGTTCAAAATGTAGAATGTCATGGAGCGGATTAAGTACAATTTGAGCTGTTTTTAAATCAACATTATCTGTACTTGTAATATTCAAATCAGCATATTTGTCATTATATAAGTTAATAGGGCCTTTTACATATACGGTTTCTGTTGGAGAAGTCGGGACTTTTACGTCCAGATCCAGTTTATCTCCAATGAATTTAATCTTAATTATTGCTTTTTCCGCATTTGGTATTGGTTTTACCATATAAGCATTTGCAACCAAGATGTTTCCTTTTACATCAGGAAAGTCTGCTTTCCCCTTAATCTCAAGATTGCCAGCCACATCACCCCAAAAGCCTGTTTTTTTCAATAAAAGTAGATTAATATCAGGACATAAATTTTCGTCCCCCGGGAGTAAAGGAATTATTTTTTCAGCTTTTGAATTGTTAATTGATACTTTTAAATTAAGGTTAGGAAGTTTTGAATTTAATTTTGTAATTTGACCATTTGAGAAAGCTTTAATACCATCTCCTGAAATTTTCATTTCGTTAATGTCAAGTCCGTTTTTGATAGTATTAATATCTGTTTTTATTGTTAATTTACCTTTGTGGTAGATAGATGTTGTAATATCATCTTTAAAAATTCCTAAGTTATTAATGTATAAACTCGTTTTGATTTGTTTATGGTTATCTGTTTTTATATTTGTTTTTGCAGTAAAATTTATAAGACCAGAAATTGATTTAATTTTGTTTTTTGATAAAGCTTTTGCATATATTGAGAAGTCTGATAAATCTAGATTTACAATATTCCCAGATATATCTAATTGGTCGTCTGATATTTTATTGAGTGGTAATTTTAAATCAATATCAGCATTTAATGATGCCTTTTTCTTTCCTGTTGTTAAATATGCTATTGTTGAAAAATTAATATGTTTATCTGCTGTGAAATTATTAACGGTCAAGTATTTCCCGTTTAGAGATATCTTTTTATTTTGAACTTTATCATCTAAATTAATATTATAGCCGTCAATATCTATTGATGCGTGTTTTAATTTTAGTGGAGATTTAATTTGTGTATCAAGTGCATATTGCCCAAGTTTAAGTTTTGAATCTTTGTCAAATAAAAGATTGATTGTTGCATTATTGGCAGAAAAATATTTAATATCTAAATCTTTAAGAATTAGCGGTAGAAGTCTTATGTTTATATAAGGATTTTCGATGCAGAATGCATTTGAATTATCATCATTAAGTATGGCTAATTTATCAGCTTTTAGCCATACAGAAGGTATTAATCCCATTTTCAAAGACGGATTTGTAATTTTTATTTTATATCCTGTCTCTTTAAATACAGTTTGTTCAATAAAACTTACTTGTTTGGGCAAGTTAACAATTGCAGGTATTCCAAAGTAATAGGTGCCATACAAAACCGTCAATGAAAATAGTATTATTAAATATTTAAAATTCCTGCCCATAACCTGATATGATTATACGATTAAAATGTATAAAATTAAAGGATTTCGGCAAAATGTTACAATATAAATACTAGAAGGTGAAAATAGTTGTTATTAACCTATTTTGGGATATATTTTGTAACAATTTTATCTGAAATAGTTTAGTAATTTTCACATAGCACTTGAAAATATGCTTGAGAATGATGACAATTTGGACATTTTTTTGGTGCGGATTTGCCAAAATGAACGTATCCGCATTCTCTGCAAAGCCAGTATGTGTCGTCTGATTTTGCGAAAACTGTATTATTTTTTATGTTTTCTAATAATTTTAAATACCTTTTCTCGTGGTGTTTTTCTGCTTCGATTACATATTTGAATGTATCTGCAATTTCATCAAAACCTTCTTCTTTTGCAATTTTTTCACTATTAGCGTAAAGTGTTGTCCATTCTTCGTTTTCACCTGAAGCTGCACTTTTTAGGTTCTCTTCTGTTGTACCAAGTTCAAACGGATAACTTGCGTTGACTTTACCTATAGTGTTTCCGATGTGCTCATAAAATAATTTTGCATGTTCTTTTTCGTTTTCTGCAGTCATAAGAAAAATTTCTGCAATTTGTTCATATCCTTCTTCTTTAGCTTGTTTTGCAAAATATGTATATCTGTTTCTTGCCTGAGATTCTCCTGCGAATGCGTTTATTAAATTTTGTTCTGTTTTAGTACCTTTTAATTCTTTCATAATTTCCCTCCACAAAAATATTCTGCTCCGTTTTATCAATTGATGATATTACCCATATTGACTATTGAGGATAGTAAATTATACTGCCTGAGTCGGATTATATCTTGCAGAAAAATTTTAATAATGGATTATGTAGAAGTAGGGAATTGAATTATGAATTTGTTAGATTATACAAAAAGATTATCCGAAAAAATTAAGTTTTATGATTCTATTGCACAAAACAATTTTTGGAATATGAATACAACTAATCCTTTTGCTAAACCGATTAGTTTTACTGTAATATGGGTAGAAGAAGATTGCAATGACAATACAAATTAGTCCTTAATCCTTTTACCGCTCATTTTATCAAAGAAGTATAGATCTTTTGGGTTAATACTTAATTCAAGAGTTTTTTCAATGTTGAAATTTGCAGGAAGTTTTGCAGAACATTTCTTGCCGCCAATATTAAAATATGCGATTTTTTCACTGCCTAATAGTTCTGTGATTTCAACATCAACTTTGAATTTGATTTCTCCTCCGCATACCATTTTCTCAGGTCTTATTCCTATTATAATATTTTCTTTGGTATTATATGGAAAATCCTCGCTTGAAATAAAATTCATTTGCGGAGAGCCTACAAATCCTGCAACGAAAGTATTCGCAGGGTTATTGTAGATTTCTTCAGGATTTGCAGCCTGTTGAATTATTCCTTTATCTAATACAACAACTCTATCTCCCATTGTCAAAGCTTCTGTTTGATCATGGGTGACATAGATAAAAGTTGTTTGCAATTTTTCATGTAGCTTTTTAATTTCAGATCTCATTTGGACTCGTAATTTTGCATCTAAATTAGATAGAGGTTCGTCCATTAAGAATACTTTTGGGTTTCTGACTATTGCACGACCTAATGCTACGCGTTGTCTTTGCCCGCCTGATAATTGTTTTGGCTTTCTATCAAGATATTCTCCTAAATCAAGAATTTCAGCAGCTTCTTTAACTTTTTTATCAATAGTTTCTTTATCTATTTTGCGCATTTTGAGCCCGAATGCAATATTTTCTCTAACTGTCATATGTGGATATAGTGCGTAACTTTGGAATACAAAAGCGATATCTCTGTCTTTTGGTTGAATATTATTTACTTTTTTATCGCCTATAAAAATTTCTCCGTCAGTGATATCTTCAAGACCTGCTATCATTCTTAAAAGAGTTGATTTTCCGCAGCCTGAGGCGCCTACAAGTACTACAAATTCTTTATCATTTATTGTTAAATCAACATTATCGATGACCTTTTTTGTGTCATATATTTTTGTTACGTTTTTTAAAATAACACTGCTCATTAAATCCCCTCTTATAATTGTTTTAACTTTTATTCTTCCGGCTTATTTTCTTTTTCTATCGGTATAATAATACAGAAGGTAGAACCTTTCATTACTTCTGAATTTACCCATAAAGCACCCCCCATACGCTTAAGCATTGTGTATGCAGTACCCAAAGTTAAAGAACGTAAGAAGGTCTTTTTATGAGTTTTATCCAATTGGGTATAAGGCTCAAATATCCCATCAAGCTCCGAATCAGCAAGTCCCATTCCGGTATCTGTGATAGTTATTTTTAAATAAGAAAAACAGTTAACATCTTTAATTCTTTTTATTCCTGTTCTTTCTAATTGTTCCATGTCAGGATAGTCTAATTTTATAGTTATAGAGCCTACGTCTGTTAGTTTTATTGATGTTTCTATAATATTTTGAAGAATAATTTTTATTATATTTTCATCATTGTATATTACTTTTTTACTAAATGCTTCAAGATCATATTCAATATTTAAATTTTTTGCATTTATAGCGTTTTCATTACTCTTTACAACAGATTGTATCGTATTGATGATGTCAAAAGGTTGAATATTACAGTTGAAAAGAGATGATTCCGCTTGAGCGAATTCAATAAATTTATCGATAAAATGTAATAATTCAGAAGAATTTTTATGAATTATTTTTACATACTTATTTTGTTTTTCATTAATATCACCGCCAAGTCCATCTAAAAGAGCTTGTGAAAAACCTATTATTGATTGTAAAGGAGACTTGAATTCGTTAGATAATTTAACGAACATTACATTTTTTTCTTTATTTAATCGTCCTGTTCTTTCTGCTATTGTCAGAACATTTGTCATTGCAGTGATATCTCTTATTGTAATAAAATATTGTTCAATGTATTTTTTAGCATTCATTTCAACGAAGAATTCTTTCCCTTCGACAGTGAATGCTCCTGTTACAACTGAATTCCTTTTTGCATAAGACTTACTTGCAAGAGTTACTCCATCTGCGACTATCTCATCAAAATTTAACCCTTTTAATTCGGCAGCTTTGCATTCAAAAATAATTGCAGCTTTATCATTAGCCCATAGGATTTTGCCGTCTAAATCTATTACCAGTACAGCGTCAGGAAGATTTTTGATAACCTCTTTGGGATTTATGTTGCTGAATAAATTAGAAAAATTCATAGTTGCAATACTTTCCTTAATGTTGTATACTTTATATAACATTTATATATTTGAGAAATTCATTTTGTACTTTAAATATAGCATAAACAGTCTGTAAATAAAGAATTTATATTAATTTTTGTAATTTTTTTTTTACAAACTAGCAAAAAAATTTTTTTTTGTGTTTTAAAGCAAAAAACGAGATAAGAGTAATACATTAAAAGTTGCGGCAAAGTGCTGTAACCCCGAAAAAGAAAAGAGGATGTGACTATGAACGAAATTCCAAAAAACGCGCAAGGTCCAAGCATTCCACAACAAGCACAAGCACAAGTGCAAAAAGCTGAACAAGTAAAACAGGAAACAGTACAAGATGTTCAGTCCGCTCAACAACCTGAAGCTCAGGCAAAGGAAATTAAAGATATTCCAGACAACCCCGCTGATCGTTCTGCTGTAAAAGTAGATAATCTCGAAAATGATATCAAGGTTTTTGCAGCTAATCCTGAATTAGCAAAACAGGCTCTTGATATAGCAGAATTGGCAGAAAAAAAATATGCACAAGCAGGAATTGAACACCCAGAATTAAAGGCTCTTGCTGTAAGTAAAGCTTTTGTTGAAGAGTTTCAAAAATAAAACAATTTATTCGTCATTGCTTTATTGCAATGACGAGCAAAAACAAGAAAAATTTTTTATTTGTTGTCATTAGTATTTAAATAATCGACAACTGCTTTAAGCCCCAATTTATAGCTGTTTATCCCAAATCCGGATATCTGCCCTATGCATACAGGTGCAATGTATGAATGGTGTCTGAATTCTTCTCTTTTATAGATATTTGTCATATGAATTTCAACAGTTGGGAGGTTAACTGCTGATATGGCATCTCTGATTGCTATACTTGTGTGTGTATAGGCTCCGGCATTAATTACAATCCCATTAAAATTGTCTTTTGCTTGATGAATTTTTTCTACAATTTCTCCTTCAAAATTACTTTGATATGTTTCAATATCAATTCCAATTTCAAAAGAAAAAGCATATAATTCTTTTTCTAAATCTTTTAATGTCATGGTTCCGTACTTTTCAGTTTCCCGTAACCCAAGCATATTCATATTAACGCCGTTTATAATAAGAATTTTCATAATTTACCTCTATACTCTTATTATATTATAAAATCAAGCAATTGTAAATTTTTATTAATTTTTTGCTTTCATGTATAACGAAAAAAACATGCTTGAATTATCATGCATGTACAACTATCCCCAAATCTCCTCCCAAGATTATTGTTCAAGTCGCACAAGATGTGTGACTTTTTTTTGTTTAGATTTTCTATCTTCTTGACTTATAAAAATAAATCACTACAATATATATTGTAAGACATTTACGGGGATGTAGGATGAGACTGGTAGAAAAACTCAAAGAATATGAAAATCAATACATGTTTATTAAATGGGCTACGGGCAGTGAATATGGTAAACTGATGTATGCCGGTGAAGATTTTATTGAATTTAATGTTATTGATGTTGAAACAATGGATTATTCAGAGACAGTACTAATCCATAGTCCCTTGATTTTAGAGGTCGCAATAGGCGGGGCTGATATTCAAAGAATTGTTGCTGAAGTATCTTCTAAGATTTCTATTGAGGATTAGGGGATAATTTGATGAGAAGAAGAATTCAAAGATATAGATTCAGAATCCATAACACTTTCTCTAGAATATCAAATGAAATTGATTATTTAAAAAATGAAAAAAAGTATGGAGATAAAATAGCTCCTCTTTGGGAACAGTTCTCCACCCCCGGTGCAATTACATTAAAAGGTATTTTATTTATACTTTTTGTAACTGCAGTTTTATGTGCTCTAATTTTACCGTTATTATCATCATAGTTTTATTTACATCTTATTTTTTATATGGTTTAAAATAGTCATCAACTAGTACTTGAGAACCATTTGGAGAATCTCCTCCTTCTAAATCCCATTGATCAAAGGTTGTTCCGGTATCATTAATTACACTTGCGAGAGCTTGATTTAGTATTGAATATGTTTTCTTTAATTTTGCAACAGTCTCTTTTTCTCTATGATTTTGAATGAGAGACGGAAGAGTCATTGATGCTACAATTCCGATAATTCCTATAGTAATTAATGTTTCTGCTAATGTAAAAGCTGATTTTTGAGAATGATATTTTATGTTACCATTAAGATTTTTTATTTTGTCAAAAAAGAAAATAGGCTTGTTTGGTAAATTACTTAATAAAGTCTTTTCGGGGGGGGGGCAATTTTTAGCTTCTTGGCTTGATTCATAGGTGTTCTCCTTCTTTTTATATATTGAAACTTTTTCTTGCACCTTCCTCGTGATAGAAACCTCCGCCACAGATTGTCTCTATTACTTTTAAGACAAATTCTCTTGGTGCATCTACTTGATTTAGGTAAAATTCTCTGTTTGGCAGGTGTCTTATTTTCATAATAGAATTTTGAGTTGATTCTGGCGGAATGAAAAGGGATGCTACTTCGTTATCCAAAAGTTTTCCCATTTCTTCATCGTGATCTGTGACACCTTTCATAATTTCGTAATAATTACCTTTGATTGCCATAATTCTGCTGGAGAACAGATGTTGTCCGTCTTCTCTGTAAAGAGCTTGAGGTTGGTAGTTGCATCTTGTTGTAAAACTCATTTTATGCCAAAGAATATTTACAATTACGACTGATTTTTGAGGATCAGTGTCTACATAGATATTTTGAGTTGTTACATTCCTTGAAGAAAAGGCTTCTTTTAGTGTATCAACTACTATTTGCAAGTTATCTATCATTCTTGTAAATATTTCATTTGTATTTACATTTGCATGTTGATAATCCAAAAACTGTTTGTACATGTGAGTGGATACAAGCCCTATTCTTTCTTGGATTAGGGCTGATTTTCTTACTGATGTTTCAGAATTATCAAAACTTTCAAAATTATTTAACAATTGTTACCTATCCTTTTTATCCACATGTAATAATAAACATGGATTTATGTAAATATTATATGTTTTTTCTTTACAAAGTAGAATACACAATTGGTTGTATTTATTTTTGTATAAATTAGAAATTTATTTAAATTTTTTGCAGATAAAGATTATAGGAGAGTATGTAAGTGTAATTTCAGGGTATGTATTTTTATATTTGTCACAGAATTCTTTAACTTCTTTAAATGTCCAATGTTTTGCCGTGAGAGAGTTTACTCCTGTGTTTTTCATATGAGCAAGTAATTCTAGTGGGTTTGAAAAATTTATTTTATATGTAAATTCTTCCGAATGTAATATTTTGTAGTTTTTCTCAAATATTTTTGTTATTTCATCAAGAGTTTTATATTCAAGAGATAGACCTGTTAAATTTCGAATTTCTTTAAAATTTTCTTTTGAAAAAGTTGAAAAAGCCAGTATACCATCCGGATTTAGAATATTTTTGTAATGAAGACTTGTTTTATCCAAGTCATTAAACCATTGGAACATTGCATTTGAAATTATTAAATCCATTTTTTTTGATGGTTTAATTTTCTGTGCATTACCACAATAGAAAGTAGCATTTGGAATTATAGTATTGACAAAATTTTTTGATTTTTCAATTAAATCGTTAGCTGAATATGTTTGGAAATTTATTTTTTTTACTAATTCTTTCGTTAAAAGTCCTGCACCGCTGCCAAGTTCCAAGATATTTGTGAAATCTTTTTTTATTTTAGATAGTTCTTCAATCAATTTTTCAGCCATTATTTTTTGGACTAGTGCATTTTGATTGTATGTATCAAGACTTTTTTCAAATTGTTTTTTAATTAATTTTGGATTTATTTGCATAATATTTCATTCCAGCTGGTAAAATTATAGTAAAGAAAATGACCGCTTTCAACAGTTCTAATATCAGCTTTCCCTTTCCAGAAATTTATTTGATTTTTTGTCGGTATAATTTTATCATTATTGCTTATAATTGCTGTGTCAAAATAATTTTGGTATGAAATCTCTGTTGATTTAATTTTAGAGTATAGAGAATTTAATTCTGATACTCGATTATCAATAGGTCTTTCAACAGGTGTTTTAGTATACCTTTCATATTCCTCTTTCAAATCAAAGATATTTTGATAGAATTTCCCTTCCAGTCCTGTTTTTGCGTGTCTTAAAGTTAGGATAAAAGGTTTTAGCGGAATTCCATATTCATCATTAACTGGGAATGGTGTTCCGTTGATTGCAATTTTTTTTGTAAATTTTGGTAACTTATCTTTCAAAATATATGAGGTATATACGCCCATTGACCAGCTGATTAAGAAGTATTCCTTATATTCGGGAATTTGAGGGAGCTCTAAATCATTGTAGTCATAAATTATTAAAACATCAAAATTCCCGCATTTTAGAAATTCAAAGGGCTTATAGTCAAAGCTCCAGCCTGCAAAAAATATTATAAGTTTATAGTTATTTTGTCTGTTTAGCCAATGAGATTGCATCGAATAATTCCTTTTCATTAATATCTGTAGTCAGTGAAAGTCTCAATCTTGAAGTGCCTTCAGGTACGGTTGGAGGTCTGATAGGCAAAGTGAAATAGCCGTTTTGGTATAAAATATTACAAGTATCTACGGTTTCTTTGTTCCCGCCTATTATTATCGGAATAATATGGCTTTCACTCCCTGCTTTTTTACCTAATTCAAGCATATTCATTCTTTTTTCATAAGTATTTGGTAGTTTGTTTTCAATAATCCATTTTGAAAAAGCAATATTTATAGGAGGGAGTGCTGTAGAAAAAATAAATGATCTAGCTCTATTTATCAAATATTCAATTAGTGTGTAATTCCCAGTTGCAAAAGCTCCCATTGACCCTATAGCTTTACCAAATGTTCCGATAATTAAATCTACTTTATCAGTTATGCCTAGAGTTTCTGTAACCCCAAGTCCATTTTTTCCAAAAACTCCAAATGCGTGAGCTTCATCAAGAATTAATATGCAATTATATTTTTCTTTCAGCTCTACTAATTTTTCTAAATCGGCGATATCTCCATCCATTGAGAAAACACTTTCTGATACAATAATTGCATTGTCATAATTTTTACGTTCTCTGATTAACAATTTTTCGAGAGCTTCCATATTGTTATGCGGGTATCTGAAAAATTTTCCATCAGATAATTTCATTCCGTCAATTATGCTGGCATGGTTGAGTTTGTCCGAAAAAATTACATCTTTTTTACCTGCAATAGAGCTGTTAATCCCAACATTTGCGTGGTATCCACTGTTGAATAAAAGAGTTTTTTCTTTATTAAATAATGTTGAAATTAAATTCTCTAAATCTTTATATACTGGTAGGGTGCCTGTGAGTAACCTTGCAGAAGCACTCCCAAAAGAGTATTTGGGGCCAGCAAATTCTAAAAATTCTTCTGTAATTTTTTTATTATCAGCAAAATTGAGATAATTATTTGAAGATAAATTTAATAGTTTTTTCCCTTTAAAATAAATGAATTTTTCGTCTTTTCCCTCAAAATCTTTTATATCTCTGAAGTGAGAATTATTTTTTAAGTTTTCCAATATTTTATTATATGAATTAAGCATAACTATTTAAATTTATGATAAAAGTTCCTAAAAGTCCATATTGCATTCTATTAAAAAAAATTGTATAATATATATGTGCATAAGCTTTTTACAGGTGAGATTATTCATAAGGGTTTTACTTTAGCGGAAGTATTAATTACTATCGGTATTATTGGCGTTGTAGCAGCAATGACTATGCCATCGTTAAATCAAAAAATTTCTGATCAAAAGAATATGTCATCTTTAAAAAAAACGTATTCTGTATTGCAACAAGCAACAAATCTAGTAATATCAGAGCATGAAGGCCCTGAATATTGGGGTATGGTTGATAATGACGATGTTGTAGTTACTCAAATTTATAATTATTACAAACCCTATTTTAATATGATGCGGGAATGTCAAAATGATTCTGGTTGTTGGGCTTATCCTACGAAATATTTGAATGGTACTGTGTATTGGTCTGCACATGATTCAAGTTGGTGCCAATTTGCATTTACTTTGCCTGATGGGGTGAATATTTTAATGGATATTTATCCTGCTTCGCAAATTCAATCAAATTTTGGTATGGGAACAGATATTGACTATGATTGTTTGGTATTTTGGGTAGATGTTAACGCTGATAAATTACCAAATCAAATAGGCCGAGATATTTTTGCTTTTATAGTTACCCATAAAGGTTTGCAACCGGCTGGACTTGCTGCAGTTGATGATGGGGATTGTAGTTCCAGCGGAAACGGATGGATGTGTACTGCTAAAATTATTAAAGACGGTTGGACTATTGAATATTTAGATTAGTGATTTTATTATTTTAATTTTTCTTTATAATTTGTTATATATTTGACATTTTTGGGTATATATTTATTATATGTATTGTTGAAATGGTAAGTCTTTTATCAGAAAGATAGGAGGCGATTTAGTCTTATGAATTATAGAAGTATATTCCAAAAACGTTCCGGCCTGACTATGTCAGAAGTATTGTTTACTCTTGCTATAATTGGGGTCATTGCTTCTTTAACTATATTTGGATTATTTGCAAAAATAAGTGATACAAAAAATATCGTAGCATTGAAAAAGATTTATACATCTATCAGCCAGGTTACAATGTTTGTAATTTTAGATAGGTCATCTCCGAATTATTGGGGGTTAGATGAATATTCCCAGGATTCGTCTGCGCTTGCTTTTTCTTACTATAGGCCATATTTCAAGGTCGTAAGAGATTGTTCTAATGCTACTGGATGTTGGCAATATCCTACTAAATTTTTGAGTGGTAAAATTTATTTAACAAGAGCTCAAATGTATCAATATATGTTTACTCTTGTAGATGGGATGAATGTAATCATAAATGTTTATCCAAAAGATATTGTTCGCTCAGAGTTTGGCGTAAATGTAGACAAAGATTCAGTTGTATTTATAATTGATGTAAATGGCAATGCTTACCCAAATCAAATGGGACGTGATATATTTGCATTTGTCTTAAACGATAGGGAAATTGTTCCAAGTGGAATTGATAATACCTATAATTGTAATAAAGCTGCATCAGGATTAACTTGTACAGCAAGAGTTATTAATGACGGTTGGAAAATAACCTATTACTAAATTTCAGCTCCTTTCATCTTTCATAAAAAAGACCGATGTGCAATCGGTCTTTTCTTTATATTAAAATAAGTTATAAATATTAATCTTTTGCTCTCATTGTAGGGAATGCTATTACATCTCTGATTGAAGGAGAATCGGTAAGTAACATTACTAATCTGTCAATACCCATTCCCATACCGCCTGTTGGAGGCATACCATACTCAAGAGCATTAATGAAGTCTTCATCAATTTCCATAGCTTCTTCATCTCCAGCAGCTTTTGCTTGAGCTTGAGCTTCAAATCTCATCCTTTGGTCTATTGGATCTGTAAGTTCTGAAAATGCATTTGCAATTTCCCAACCGTTCACTCTTGTTTCAAAACGTTCAGTCAATCGGTCGTTGTCTCTATGAACTTTAGCAAGCGGGGAAATTTCTCTTGGATAATCAATTATGTGGCAAGGCTGAATTAATGATGGCTCAATTTTATCTTCAAATACAGCTTCTACTACTTGTCCCCAGTTCATAGAATCTTCTACTTGAACATTTAGACTTCTTGCTGTTTCAATAGCTTGTTTTGCACTATAAATTTCCATAAAATCAACACCTGTGGCTTCTTTTATAGAGCCTAACATTGTTTTTCTATCCCAAGGTGGAGTTAAATCAATTTCGTGTTCCCCATATTTTATTTTCATTGTTCCAAGTACTTCTTGAGCGACATAAGCTACCATATTTTCAGTTAATGTCATCATGTCGTTATAATCTGCATATGCTTGGTATAATTCAATCATAGTAAATTCAGGGTTGTGACGAGTGTCAATTCCTTCATTTCTAAAACATTTACCGATTTCAAATACTTTTTCAGAAATTCCGCCGACTATTAATCTTTTTAGGTATAATTCAAGAGCAATTCTTAGAGTCAAATCCATTTCCAATGCATTGTGATGAGTGGTAAATGGTCTTGCATTTGCTCCGGATGCCATTGTTTGTAAAATAGGAGTTTCTACTTCCATGTAACCTTGTTTAGCTAAATATTCACGGATTTTTTGAATAATCAAACTTCTTTTTCTAAAAGTATCACGACTTTGTTCATTTACAATTAAGTCAACATATCTTTGACGATATTTTAACTCAACATCAGTAAGTCCGTGATAGTGAGTTAATTCTTCCATTTTTTCTTTGCTGATTTGTTTGTTAGGCAAAGGTAAAAGAGCTTTTGATAATAATTTTAAAGAAGTTGATTTAATTGATAATTCTCCTCTTGGAGTTCTTCTGATTGTTCCTGTAAAACCTACAATATCACCGATATCAATAAGTTTTAAAATTTTCATCATATCTTCAGATAGATTTTCTTTATGAGAGAATATTTGAATTTTTCCAGATGCGTCCATTAAATCAATAAACATTCCTGTATTACGAATAGCCATAACTCTTCCGGCTACAGAATATTTATCATCAGTTTCTACACCTGCTTCTAAATCTTTGTATTTGTCTTGTAAAAATGCAGCATCAGCATCTTTGTCAAAAGAATAAGGATATGGATTTACTCCTTTGTCTGCAAGGTCTGCAAGTTTTTGGATTCTTGTTTGTCTTATTTGTTCTTTTGTAGAACTTGGTTCATGAGTTTGTTGTGCCATTTTATACTTCCTTTTTAATTGTAAAGTTCATATAATTAAATATTAACACAAACATATATTGATACAAATAAAAAAGGCCTCAATTTATTGAGGCCTTTTTATAAAATAATTATATTAATTATTATTGCATTAAACGTTTTAATTCATCAGGTCTTGAAGTTCTAGATAATGCATCTTCAATTGTAATCATTTTTTGTTTATATAAATTTGCCAATGCCATTTCTAATGTTTGCATACCCATACCTTGGTTCATTTGAATTGTAGAATAGATTTGAGCAGCTTTTGCTTCTCTGATAAGGTTTGCAATTGCTGGTGTTACAAGCATTATTTCTTGAGCCATTACACGACCTTTTTTAGTTCCGTCAGGTTGTACTTTTTGTAACAATGTTTGAGCAAATACTGCAACCAGTGAGTTTGCCAATTGTACACGTATTTGTTGTTGTTGTCCTTCAGGGAATACGTCGATGATACGGTCAATTGTTTGTGCTGCAGAAGATGTGTGCAATGTCCCGAATACCAAGTGACCTGTTTCAGCTGCTGTAAGAGCTAAGGCAATAGTTTCGTGGTCACGCATCTCACCTACCAGAATGATATCAGGGTCTTCACGAAGTGCTGATTTAAGAGCATTTGCGAAAGATCTTGTATCCATACCTAATTCACGTTGGTGAATAATACTTTGTTTTGATGTGTGAACGAATTCTATAGGGTCTTCAATTGTTAAAATATGTTCAGTTCTGTTAGTGTTGATATAGTCAATCATTGCAGCTAATGTTGTAGATTTACCTGAACCTGTAGGGCCTGTAACAAGGATTAAGCCTCTTGGTTTATCAGCTGTTTTTCTTACAATCTCTGGCAGACCTAATTTATCAAATGAAGGGACTACTGATGTAATTGTTCTGAATGCTGCAGCGTAATTGCCTTTGTCTTTGTAAAAGTTTACCCTGAAACGGCTCAGCCCTTCAATACCATATGAAAAGTCAAGTTCCCAGTTCTGTTCAAGAGTCCTTCTTTGTTCATTTGATAGCATTGGGAAAAGTAAAGTTTCAACATCATCTGGGCTAAGTGGCGGATAATCATATCTTTGTAATTTACCATCGATACGGGCTGCAGGAGGTAAATTCGCTGAAATATGTAAGTCTGATCCGCCGTCAGCAACAAGTTTTTCTAATAGTTCTTCAATTAACATAAAATTTTATCCTTCCTGGAAATTCATTAATGAGTCGTTATCTTTCATTGCAAGCTCTATTAAAGTGTAGGTCATATAAGCACCTAGAGCTACCGCTTTTGGGTCTAAATCAGTTTTGTTTGCGGCTTCTATTATAGCTGTATTTATTTCAGGGTTTTCATCCTTGATATAATGAATCATTTTTTTGCGCCAAGCAGGCATATCTTTAAAGATTTCATTAAAAGCTACAGCTGCATTCTCTTCTGATATAATCGGTAACATAGTACTTCCCTTATTCTTGCTTTTATAGAGTTATTATATAAAAAATTTTTACAATAGTCTATATATAATTAAGAAATCATATATTTGGGGTATAATTTTTTTATGAGATTAAGGGATTTAAAACTTACAAATTATAGAAACTGCAAGGATTTATACCTTGATTTGTCAGGAAATAAAATTCTTATTATAGGCAAAAATGCTCAAGGAAAGACAAATATTTTGGAGAGTATTTATTTTTTGTCAACTTTGAAATCCCCTAGAACTTCTAATAATCTTGAACTTATTAATTTTGAAGCTGAGAAAGCTGAAATTAATTGTAATATGATAAAAGCTGATACTGATGTGGAATTAGATTTTTCTTATTCAAAAGAAAAAAAACGAGAGATTGCTTTGAATAAAGTAAAAACAACCCCTAAAAATTTTAAATCGGTTTTAAAAACAGTTCTTTTTTCAACCGCAGACCTATTATTATTGAGAGGAAATCCATCAGATAGAAGAGATTGGCTTGATAGAGCTATTTCTCAGATTTATCCTGCTTATGATGAAAGACTTTCCAAGTATGATAAAATTCGTATTCAAAAAAATAATTTGTTAAAAGATTATTTAAAAACAGGTAACACAAATGATACATTACTGGATGTTTATAATGAACAGCTTGTGATTACCGGTAGCAATATTATTTATTTGCGTAAAAAATTCTTGAAAGAAATAGAGAAAATTGCAAAAGGAAAGCATAAGATAATTAGTGAAACCGAAAATTTAAAAATAGAATATGATTGTTCATTTCTTAATGTAGAATTTGAATTGGAAGATATTGCAAGTGCTTTTAAAAAATCACTTGATGAAAGAAGATTTGAAGAAATGAGACGTGGTCAGGCGTGTGTCGGACCGCATAGAGATGATATTATTTTTTATATAAACGACTCTGAAGCGACAAAATTTGCATCTCAAGGTCAGCAAAGAACAATTGTGTTAGCTTTAAAACTCTCGGAACTCGATATAATTACCTCAAAGACAGGTGATGAACCTGTGTTGTTACTCGATGATGTTTTAGCAGAGCTCGATGATATCAGACAAAATTATCTTTTAAAATCAATTAATGAGAATACGCAGACGATTATCACATCAGTTGATACAATCCTTTTTGAAGATGAGTTTTTGAAAGATGTTAAAATCTATAAAATAGAGGCTGGAAAAGTTATATAGAAATATTTTTCATGTGTTCTATTTTTATTTCTGGAGTGATTGTAATTCCTATTACATCTATTCTGTAATCTTTTATCTTATGCTCTGAAAGATAAAATTGTACCCCTTTTTTGATGTTATCGTATTTTGATTTTGTAATTGCTTCTAGTGGAGTTCCGAAATTATTTGTCTTTCTTGTTTTTACTTCTACAAATACAGTTGTATTTTTGTATTTTGCAATAATATCTATTTCACAAAACTTTGAATAATGTTTGTTTCTTTCTAAAATAGTATATCCGTTTTTCTCTAAATACCGGCATGCAAGATCTTCTCCAGCATTCCCGAATTTTTTATTATCCATTATTGTTTTATACTACCTCTTGCAAAATTTTTTAAATCAACAAGTTTTAGTGCATCTGTAATTGTGTCACAATTTGATCTTACAGGAGATATGTCAATTCCTCCTCTGCGTGTGTATAATGCACAGACAAATAATTCATCATTTTTATCAAGTAAATCAATTAATCTTTTATAAATCATTTCGCAGCATTCTTCGTGGAAATGGTATTCTGAACGGAATGACGTAAGATATTTTACTAAGCTGTCTTCTAAAATATGTTTTTTTGATTTGTAGTATAAGAATAAATCTCCAAAATCAGGCTGATGTGTTACTCTGCAGTTTGAACGAAGACTATCAAACATAAGATAATGAGTTTTTATTTCATTACTTTTTTTAATTTTTAATTCTTCCGGTGCTTCTTTGAATTTATCAATTTTTAAAGAGCTTTCATCTACAAAGTTCATAATATTTTCAAAGTTGTTGAATATATTTTCTCTTTCAGCATTATTTTCAATGAAATTTATTTTAACGTCTGTTTTTAATTTTTTACTTAAATCTTTTTCAATAGTGTTTTTGCAAATTTCAAGACATTCTTTGATTGAATTACCAAATCTAGTCATATTAAAAGAATTTAGGTATAATTTTAAAGATTTTGATTCAACGAGAAATTCACTGTCACAGTTATATTTCATTTTCATTAATCTAGTGACTGGGATTCCGTTTTTAGTCATAGAAGAAAATTCATATGCGTGCCATATGTCAAAACCTTTAAAAGGTAAATTATTGTTTTCAATATTATATTGTCTGCGGTTTTCAATTCTTGGGATTGCAACTATTAAATTCGGATCATATGTTTCGCTGCCTGAAACTTTTTTCCCTAAATGAGTTGAAGCTATTTTATCTGTTTGATTCATAAAAATATGATAACATAAATAATTTTATATTAAGGTTCTCCTTCTATAAGAGCATTGATTTGATAAGCTCCTGCATTCCTTATTGCACATCCCTTTATAATAGCAACTTGTTGACCAATATTTAATTTTTTAAATATTGTTTTAGATTCATTACTAGGTATACATTCTGGATGTGCTGACATATAGTAGTGAAGTTTATTATTCATAGAGTATTGATAATAAAATATCAAAATAATAGAAAATAAAATAAAAAATGTAATAATGTATAAATATTGTCTTATAAGTCTTTATAAAAACCTAATTTTTATTTAATGGATATTGATTTTCTATAATTCAATTCAAATTAATATGGGGTGATTCTACCCACATTTTGTCCATAAGAATTATATATGTTATATGCAGGTGGATTATATATTCCAGGACCAACCATTTGTCCTCTCTGATTAACTGTAACATATGATTGTTTTGGTACAATATTTTGAGATGAACTGTATGATGCTCCAGCTAGGCCTGCAGCAATACCAGTCCATATTTGTCTATTTCTTGCTTGTCTTTCTATTTTAACATTGTATAGAACTTCATTAAATTTTGGTTGCATAACTTCACAATATGTAGGATTTACTTTACAAAATTCAACCCATAATTTTTCCATTTTTTTTGGATTGGCTTTAATCACAGCGTCATCAATTTTTTTTAGTATATCCTCGCCTCTATAGTTCTCATATGCAAATGTAGATAATTGTGTGATTGTAAAGATAAGCAGGGTAATATAAAATTTTTTCATAATGATAAAATCCTCATTGTAAATAATAACCAATAAATTTTTTCATATTAAAAACTTAATATGTATAAAATGTATATTTTAAAGACCATTGAATATTA
>ULVF01080969.1_pt1 | contig 45329 bp, 33 predicted proteins | sample 1959201 | NCBI WGS metagenome assembly ULVF01 (sample SAMEA4835779, study PRJEB28245) | human gut metagenome | biome: gut microbiome; material: fecal sample | place: Denmark | collected 2008 | reverse complement strand
GCCGTCCTAAAGAAGTAGACAATTATGAAAAAATCGTACTGTTTCCCTTGACAGTCAACACCCGAATGGGAACGTTCCCGTCAACATCCGGACGGATGTATACAGGATGTAGGTGTTAGAATTATTAATAGTAGTATGTTTAACTTAAAAATTATTATCAGAAATTTTATTTATATTAAATGATCGTTCCTCATCCAATTCAGGTTTTGTTAATAGAATAGGCATTTTTTTACGATTTTCAATGGACATTTCAATTGAAGCATTTTTTGCACGGGTTAAAGCCCATTGTCGTAATTGTGAAATTTGCTCTTTCATCGTTATTGATAATGGTACTGTCTTATTAATGGCATCTATCAAATGACTTGTTTTTAACGTTGGAGTTTCAGGATTATCTACATAAGCAGCAAACATAGCTTCTTTTATGCATTCTTCAATTTCTGCACCATTAAATCCTTCCGTTTTTTTACTCAGCATCTCCATTGGAAAGGATTGTGAATTCTGATTCTTTTTCATAAGATGGATTTCAAAAATCTTCTTTCGTTCTTCTTTATTAGGTAAGTCAACGAAAAATATCTCATCAAATCTTCCTTTACGAAGTAATTCTGGAGGAAGGAGATTAATATTGTTTGCCGTAGCGACTACAAACACTGGAGATGTTTTTTCTTGCATCCAAGTTAGAATCGTGGAGAATATTCTTGAAGTAACTCCACCATCAGTTGCTCCACTTGATTGCACTCCATTCAAACCTTTTTCTATCTCATCAATCCACAATACACATGGAGCAACAGCTTCTGCCGTCGCAATTGCTTTACGAATATTATCTTCACTACTTCCGACTAATCCTTGAAAAACTTTACCTATGTCAAGTCTTAGTAAAGGCATATTCCAAGATGACGCAATTGTTTTTGCCGTCAGACTTTTACCACAACCTGGCACGCCGAGCAAAAGTAATCCTTTGGGTTGTTGTAAACCAAAGTCTCGTGCTTTCTTTTCATAAGCCTTTTGTCTTTTAAATAGCCAGTCTTTTAGGACTTCCATACCTCCTACATCTTTCAGATTCTCATTTTGAGGAAAATAATCAAGGATACCTGATTTACGAATGATCTGCTCTTTCTCTGAAGATATTGTATAAGGTGCGTTTTCTCCTAAATCATCCTTTACTGCTGCCAAACAAAATGCAAGATCCGCCTCCATTGATGTCATACCGAGCGCAGCGTCAACCATTCGGTTACGCATTTCAACACTAAGATTTATTTTACATTGTCGTTCAACTAGACCTAATGTCCGTTCTATATCAAAACGGTCTGGTAATGGAATATTTAAAACCGTTACATATTTTTCAAGTTCAATAGGCAATTTATATACAGCAGAAAGAATTATAGCATGACTATTTGTATATTTTGCCCGTTCCGCTATAGCACGAATATAGAATTTTATCTTTTCTTCTTCTATGTAATTATTAAAATCTTCCAATATAAAAATATCTTTGGAGGTTTCTTTGTCATTATAGATGTATTTTAACACCATTTCTGGATCATCATATTCTTCCCCAAGATATTGATATTGATCATCAGCTATAATAAGATTTAACCCCTTAACACAATTCCAGTTAAAAAGACGAACCTCTTTTTTTTCAGAACGTAATAAGTTGATAATACCATCTATCTTTTGCTTCGTACGCTCATATTCAAAACTTGTAAGATACAGAACCGGATAATACGCATTAAGCATATCTTTGATTTTGCAGTATATTGCTTCCATCATTTTTTTTCAGTTGATTGGATTATTATTCTTCGTGGTTTCATCTTGCTTAAATATTTAGCAGGAACAGGCTTTTTAGTCATGACTCGTTTGTTACCCATTAATTGTTCCAATACATCCATTGCATCATGCGCACGTTCGTTTACATCATTTGGCAAATAGTCTGAATCTGTTACAATCGTTCCGTCTTTCAGAATCGTAAACTTTATCTGAGCTACAGGTTCGTCTTCATTCTTGTCTTTTGAACGACCTACCATAAAGAAACAGTATACTTCTTCGGTTGTAGGCGTAAAGTGGTCGTTAGGTTTATAATTAAAGCCTTTTTTCTTGAACTCTTGGACTAGAGATCTCTTTGCATATGCAGCATTTAGAACATAGAATTGGTTTTGTAATTCTTCAACTTTCTGTACTGCATTCGACATATAATAAGTATTGTAAGTAACTTTGTTCGTAGCAAGGTTCAATTTCAATGCGAATTCGCCATATAAATTTACATTTTGCTTTGTGTCTGTGACTAATAATTCATCACCGGTAATATGGTAGGTCCATCCCAATGCGTCACATGCGGATTTTAATACATCTACATGCATTACTTGAGGATTACGAACAAATCTAGAAGATTCAAATCTTGACATATTATGATAATTGTTTTACTATGCTTTCTATGTTATTTTGATTTACTTGCTTTAGAAATCTATTCGCCTTTTTCTGCTTAGCGACAAAATTTTCTTTATTATTGAAAAGCTTCGGGAATCTAAACAAGTAACCGTTTATTCCCAGTAATAAATCAAATGCATTTTCTACGGTTCTTGAATTAACAATACTTACCATTTCTAACATACTTACCAATCTATCATCATCAATTATTTTAGACAATTTTGCATTTAGTATAGTTTTTTTAATTTCTCGATTGATAAATGAAAGACTTAATGTTGCAATATACAAAGCTAATTTATCCTCTGTTGTTTCAGGTATATTCTTTAAAATATCGATTTGTATTTCTTTATTTTCAGTCACATTCGTTTGTGCTATGATATTATTATTTTTCACATATTTTTTATTATATTGATTTTGGAAAATTTTTCTTTCGTGAATTTTACTTAATCTTTCTTTGTTATCATTCAGCAACTCCATCATTGAAGGATCTTCAATATTATTATTTTTCATATCATTTTCAATACCCAACAATAACGCTTCTATACGTTTTTTATCTTTAGGATTAATCCCTGACATATTTGCTGCTACAACTAACTCTTGGTTGACTTTATCAAGTTTCTGTCTTAGCCCTCGTTTGGCGTTGATCAATGATTTTTCTTCTAATAGCTCTTCAATCGGTAAAAATAATTTATGTATATTTGGATCGTTAATATTTAGGAAATATTCAAGTTTTTCGTTTTTATAAGTGGATATATCTGAATCGTTCAATGTAGTTACTTGTTTTCTAATCCGTTCAGCATAAATCTTTGCAAATTCAAATTGACAATCTAAATATTTTTTCTTAGCAACAGAATGATGTGCTAATGCCATTTCTTCCCTTCTAACATGAGTTTGCTGCTCCGAAACAGAAAAAGAAAGAACATTAAAGCTACCTGAAAAAAGTATAGTCTGATCTCCTTTTACCTCAATTACATTTTTTAAATGAAATTCAGGTAATTGCACATAGTAAAAATTTGAATATTGTTCTTCTAGTTGTTTAATTCCAGGTTCAACTTCTATATCTACCATTGGTTTACCATCATTATTGTCTGCGGGCTCTGAATAAGCAATAAAGACACGTTTGTTTTCATTGCTAAGAAAGTCCTCTATCATAGGTCCCCTATCTTGAATGAAAGCCTTTTTACGAATCCAAGGACTAATAAGCCAAATTTCATCAGGATTGTCTTCTTTGAAAATTTTTTGCAATTCAACTTCAAATGACAAAGAATCGTACAATGCTTTTTTATGCAAACGATCTTTATTAAGAGGTTTATGGACAGTAACGACTTGCTCTTCTTTCCCTTCATTATTTCTTGCCAGCTCTGCTTCCTTTTCTTCTTGAATCATTTGCTGCTCTGCTTCCTTCAGTTCTGTGGGTATCTCTGCGATAGCTGCTTCTACAGCTTGACCCTCCAAAACTTCAGTTTCTTCATTATTCTCACATTCCAAACGAATACAATTGGAAAGAAGTTCTGTTTTTAAGTCTTCGTCTTTGTTTATTTGTTCGGCGATAAGTTCATTTAGTCCATTTTGTTTTTCATCATATACAAATGTTCTCACTTCACCTGTTGCAACATTTTGTACAAAACAAACATAAACTTTGTAAGTAGCTTCATGTCCTTCATTCCATATCACGCTTTCAAGAATATATCTGTTTCGTGGATAATGTACATCTTGCGCCTGACACTCCGCATAAGCTCTTATCTGTTCTAAATCAAAATTTGGATTATCGCATGGCGTATTTATTTCATCTATATCCTTTATGTTGTCTCCTAAGCAGTTTTTAATGTTTAACCAGGAGGGATGTTCTGTGTCAACAAAAATATCGAAGGACTTTGTATATGAATCGGGACGTTCTCCCTTTTCTGCATAGGCACGGCCATCATCTGTCAATGCCATGCAACTATCATCGCCTTCAATGGCATTAAAACTTTGTAATGTTGCAATAGCCGTACGTAGTATTGCCTGTTCTGCCCTGTCGTTAATAACGTCAAGACCTAGGATTGTACCTATTTTTTCAAAGGAAGCAGTTTCATCAACCAACAAGATACCGACAATACCCTTTTCTAACGCAGTAATCTTGGCAGGACGTTGAGTCTTACCTGTGTATGTTGCTTTTACAAACTTTATATCATATGAAATATAACCAAAGATTCTTTCCGAAATCTTTTTTGCTGCATAGACAGCCTTTGCTATTCTGGTACCTATTGAATCTTGTATTTTTTGGGGAGCAACTTTCTTTTGTTTTTTATTTATTTTTTTCATCTTACTGCATCTCTTAATTGTTCAACACTTACAGTCTCCATATTTGCTATTGAAGCTGCATAATTGTTATTACTCTCAAATTGTCGTTTATTTCCCACAACAATTAGTAAGCGTCTAGCACGTGAAAAAGCAACATTGATACGTTCTATTTCTTTTGCAAATCCAATATTATTTTTCGCATTGCTTCGTACTGTCGAAACGATAACAATATTGCGTTCCATTCCTTGGAATCGGTCAACAACATCAATTCTATAAGCACGGCCTTTGTATTTTTTCTTTATTTCTCGGCTTTGCGCACTATAAAATGTTATAATTCCTATTTCCTTGTCTTCGGGTTTTGTTTGTGAATTCTGAAATTCTTTGTAACCATCAGCTTGTTCCAATGCTTTAAGGAGCCAATCTATAGCTTCAAGTTCTCCTTCATTCTTATACCCCGGATGCATGTTTGTTTCAGGCGTATTAACATCTATCCACACAGCATGTTTTTCTGGGCTGATAATTGGATTTAATGAAATACCATGCCAACGGCTACCCTTATTTTTCAAGTCTGGAATATCCATTGTCTCAACTATGCCGCATTTCAAACCGCCTGTTGCTGATAATTCTTCTTGATAAAATTGTTTAATTGTATTCATGATTTGCTCATGCATACGATATTGGGTGTCAAGAGTTGCTACAATCGTTTTGCGGACTTTTGCAGCAGCCTCAAACAATCTCTTGAATTGAGATTCAGCTTTTTGTAATTTCTCTGCTAAATCTTTCTTTCCAATTTTCTCCAAAGCGCTGTCAATTGTGTTTTCATCCATCATTGGAGGCAACTGCTTGTGGTCACCAATAACAATTATCTTCTTACCTAACACAAGAGGTACTGCCATTTCCAAAGGGGTCGCTTTACTGGCTTCGTCCATTATTACAACATCAAAAAACATATTATTGCGACTACACTCACCGAACATATCAACATATGAATAGTAAAAATCAGGTGAACCGCAAATACTACATGTAGCAGCAACAAGATTGACATTACTTCTGTATAATCGGCTAAATTCTGTTCGAGAGTATTTATCTTTTTCTATTAGTTCCGTTTTCCATGCACTCACTGCTTCTGCATATTTGGGGTCATTTGAAACTTTATTCGCAATACGGTCAACCCACAACTTAGAAGCATTATCTGCTGTATCTAAAATTAAATCTTCTCTGACAGTATATTTTTCTCGTCCTTCAGCCCAACTTCTTATTATAGGCAATGAAAAGCGCCGTCCTTCCGGCTCCAATTTTTCTAGTTTACCAATACGCACGGGTCTAATGCCTGCTTTTCCTTGCAAACGTTCAAGAGCGTTATCAACTGCAAGATTTGTCTGAGAAGTCAACAAGATTCTACAATCCGGATTTTTTCGAATTTCTTGCCAAATAATCTCTGCAATTACTGTCGTTTTACCTGTTCCAGGAGGGCCTTGAATAAGTGCTAAATCTTTTGCAAGTACAGACTTTGCCACTGCTTCAAGTTGTTTTTCATTTAGATTCCCAATTTTATGAGAACGGATGTCTTCTTTGGCATCCTCTATGTCAACTAAAGTTTCAGCCGCATATTTTGGATCAAAAATAAAATTCGGTAAATTGGTATTTATGGGACTTTGATTGCATTTATTTGCAGGCTTTAATATTCGATTCATTGCAATGCTCTGACGCACTAGTTCTATCGTCTCACCCATAGCAGGAAACTGAATGTAATCTCCGGCTGAGATGCGAAATTCATTACTTCGCATAGTTTCCATCATCTCATTATTAACGTCAATTATTGCATAATCTCGACATCTGCGAATACAAGTGCCTAAATTGTAACTATTATTCTTCAAATAATCCTGTCTTTTCCATCTAACAATTGTAGCTTTTGAATAGCGACTTGAATTCAACTCCTCCTCATCTACATCGCTTAATTTATCATATTCTTTTCCATTAATGTAGTTTACTGTTTCATAACGGAAATCTGATTGTAATTTTTGATCTAATTTTTGTAAAAGTGAAGGGTCTTCTGCTAACGACCAATTTGTAATCCCTTTACTATTACCATTATCATAAATTATTTTAATACCATGTATTGAAGATAATGCCTCTTGGAGAATTTTTTCTATTTTATCACGCTCATCAATATCTTCAAATGTAAATTCAAAAGTCAATTGTTTTGCATCCCGACTAAGTTTATTTTTTATGAATTTTCCTCTTTTGTCTGACAATGCGATATTTACTTTTTCAAACACACGACGTCTATATTCCTCATTTTCACAGAGGAAATCAACTTTAGCTGTCGGAGTATATTGAGGTGCTGTTGCATTAATAGAGGATGTCAATGATTTAAGGAATTCATCTCTTATTGAATCATAGTTCTCTTTTGATTTTGGATAAAAAATAACACAAGAGCGAGGAACATCTACTACTAGAAACGAATTATCATAGTAATTGAGCTTTAATTCTTGCAGTATTTTCTTGTCAATTTGCGGTGTAAAAGCATAGAAGAATGTACTCTTTATATAACCTTTATAACGCTTGCGTACTTCATTGAACAATCGTCCAACAGTTCTAAGTTCATTATGATCGTTAATGATCCAAGAATATGAATTCCCTTTTATTGTCGCTCCTTCAATTTGTATGTTTGTGTCTATTTGTATGGGAGAGACATTCACCATACAACTTAAAAATCTCATATTGTGGAATATATCCAAGTCTATATCCAATGGCTTTTTTGACGAAACAACGAAATATTTATTGTATGGTTTTATCTGAGCTTCCTTTGGTAGATTCCCTTTCAATATCTCAACATCTATGGAATCTTCTGCGGGTAAAAGTGGCATAATTATCTTTGTCGTGTTTACCACAGTAACGACTCCTGAATACTTTGTATCAACAATTTTGTGTAGGATTTCAACAGATTTATCATTGTTCAAATGGAATTCTCCATTTTCATCTTTATTTATAACTTCACCAAAATCCATAAGTTCCTTATCAATGGAAGCAATTATCTCATTTAGTTCGTCTTGATTTGAAACAATAGAGATAGAGCCACTTACAGTATTAATGGGAGTAGCATCCGCAGTATAGCAATAATCTCTACCTATAGTTTTAATGTTATCTATTGTTTCATCAGGAATTGACTGGTAGCTATCGAAAGATATTAGACATTCTCCATCTTCTATATTAATTTGAGCCTTTTGATCGCACTTCCCATTCAATTCTTCATAAATTGCATTCTTTAGATTTTGGGCATAGCTTTTCATGTCAAAATCCAATCTTAACAAATTGTCTTTTTGTTTGCTGACAGACAGAACTCTGATTAGGTCACGCTTATTTTCAAGAATGGCGTTTAAACCATCAAGATAGGCTTGCCACATCTCTTTATCTTCCTCTATTTGAATTTCAATAGGAGGAATAGGCAAATTAAAACAGTCTGTGATAAATTGAGATAATTCATCCGCATGCTCAACCCAATAAGTACCCGCTCCATTAATCAATTTAAAAGAATCCTCATAGAGATCTACAAACTTTACATCGCACTTCCGAATAATATACTCTCCCTCTTCTGGTAACACCATATTTTTTTCAGTGAAATGAGGTACACGTAATGAAAATCCATCCCTAGATTGTTGGGCTGTCATACAAATTGATAAATCATCAAATTTGATTGCTAATTCTTCATATGTTTTTGTTCGCCCTTTTTGACGTCGATGAATAAAATAGCACAAATGTGTTCCCTTTAATTGAGCCACAGTTTCTTCAAATGATACATCTGCTTCTTTATCATGATACTTTGCATCATCACTTGTGAACCTTACAAACAAAGGAAGAGCTTCATTATCTTCAACGTTGCTGTAAATGTTAGATGTGCCTTGTCTTAGATCCAATTCTGCCATAAATTAAATGATTATTGTAAATATACTATACTAATATTCCTATCAAACATATTGAGTTGTGCACGAATAATCTTATCATCTTCTATCATCAGAACAACACCATAATTCTCGTATGATGCTGCTTCTAATGGTGCACCTATTGATAATGCATTCGCGTCATATCCATAGCCACGCAGTTCAATAATATTTCCGTTTATATCAATTATTTTCATTTGTTTGGGAGCCATTTGAATATTATTTTGCCATAATGGGTGAATACCATCAAGATTATACATAGTGACGGTATAGCCTTCGTTCCCTTGAATGTTTTTTTCTATTACAATTCTGCGATTGCAACCGTAATTATGTCCAGAAACATCTTGCCCATTCTGAAAACGTACATGATCAGAAGATACAAATACAACTTGTCCACTTATAGGATGATTATTTCCTTCTAAAAGGTATTTTATAAATGGTTTACTCATTGCAGTGATGATTTAAATGATAAAGATTTTATCTATAACGTTACAATAAGATCCTGATGCAATTGAAATCTATTGTAAAAATAGTAGCATAAATCCAAGTTATTCTTTTAGCGTGACTTTAATTCCAAGATGCAAGACCTCTGAAACCTTCTCAATAAATTTCTTTTTCATCGGATTATTGCTATGGATAATCAATAACCATCCGCTACCTAAATCCTTTTGAGTTTTGCCATATCTCTCGTCCCTACGGTTTGAAATAACAGGCACTCTGCAGAATTTCAGATTATAATCTTCTACTACTTTACGGACTTCTGCCACGCCTATCTTTTTTACGTCCTCTATCAGTGTTTCTACAGCTGTACTCTCTGCAATAACAGTCCCATCAGAAAATGACACCGTCATATCTCGTGCCGGTTTCCTTTCTATTTTTTCATCCGAATGAGAAATATGACTTCGATGAGTTACCTCCGGATCAATCACCATCTCTTTAGCCTCCATCAATTCTGATATAAAATCCCGTTTTTGGCTTAGATGAACGCTTAAAGGCTGACCGGGTACATAATCTACTACTAACACAAGTTCCCGCTTCACCGATTGCAAGATAGGTTCTATCTTCTTACTTACTTAATATTGGAAGATTTTTTCTTTATAATTTCTTCTTCCTGTTCTTTGAACTTTTGTTCATGTTCTTTGTTAGCTTTATACAAATCATCTAGTCGCGACATATTATAATCTTATTAAAATGTATTTCTTTAAAAGAAATTCTTACCTTCATATTTGATAGAAGTCTATACTTTCTAGTCCTGCAGGCGCATATATCTTACTGATACGCTTGCAGTTATGAGGATCTCCATAAAAAGTTCGGGAATTGTTCCCGGTGTTGTTCTCTTCTTCATTCAATGCCGACTAAGGCTCTTGTTCCGCTCCCGAAGGAATCACCTTGCATAGGTAAGCGGCGCAGCCCTTCACGAGAGGACCGCTTTTAACTACAAAGATAAACATAATAATCGAGAAAAGGGAGAAAGAATGCGAGGAAAAATAAAGATACAGAAAAAACAAGGAAGGGGGCACAAGGAAAGACAAAGGGCGGCCCTGCTGCAGACCGGACCTCAGACACAGGCACATCGGATGATCTCCTTCTCCGCATCGGAAGAGGGAGCAGCGGCAAGAATGAAAGCCGTCCAACGATGGCATCGGCGGCAGGACATAGGGACAGCGGACCTGTCGGCGGCGGGCTGCCCTACCGGGACGCCTGCGCCGTGATCGTCCTCACCACCTCCAGATCGGCCGGTAGCCAGTGGACGGCGTAGAGCTGACCGGCATCCAGCCAGGCGGCATTCTCATGCTCCTTCAGCACCAGCCTGCCGGAGACGACGGTACACCGATAGCAGTGCATCGTGAGATGGAACGACGGATAGTCGCACTCCACCGTGGTGAGGAAGGCATCCACACGGATGTCGGTGTCGAGCTCCTCGCGTATCTCACGCATCAGGCCCTCCTCCCTACTCTCGCCCGGTTCCACCTTGCCTCCGGGGAACTCCCAATAGTCCTTGAACTCACCATAGCCGCGCTGCGTGGCGAAATACTTACCGTCGCGGACGATCACCGCTGCCACCACCTCGATGCGCTTCCTCACCTCACGGCTCTCGCCCTCCCCGGCGATGCACCAGAAGGGCACGGACTTCTCGTCGGCGAACTCCTTCATGCGCCAGGCCGAACGGAAGCCGACGGTCACGAAGTGCATGGGGACGAGAAGGCCGACCTGAAACCTGTCGAGGAACTGGCGGGCTCCACACGTGTAGCCGTTGCCGATGCGTCCGTCCACGGGGAACATCGCCACGTCGAAACGGCCGGTCAGCTTGCGGATGTCCTTCAGCTCGCCCAGGAAGCGCTTCTCCTCCTTGACGGGATCGACGTCGATGCCGAAGTCGGGACTGTACACCAGTCCGCCCTGATAGTCGTCGGTAAGGAAACGGGCATACCAGTTGTTCAGGTCGCCGGCATGGAACAGGCGCATGCCACCGGTCTCCACCACCCACGACACGCCGCTGTCGTTGCTGCCCGTCGCCGTCACGCGGACGAGCGCGTCCTCCCACGTGGCACCCTTGCCCAGCCATGCGTCGGCGTCTTCCTTCCGGGCCCGGCGATGCCTCAGGATGTCCTTGGACAGGAGATAGCGGATGTTGTCCTTGCGCTCCCTCCACGTGAGGATCTCCGGCGTGAAATGATCCTCATGGAAATGACTGGCAAAGACATACATCGGCTTGGACGACTCCAGATAGCGGGGCAGGACGCCTGCCGGATCCATCCAGTAGTCGAACACGAGGATGCACTGGTCGGTCTCGAACACGAAACCGCTATGGAAGATATAGGTGAGTTGCATGAGTGACAAGATGATTGCGGTCCTTTAGCGTTATTTCTCACAAAGGTACAAAAGATATGTCAACCGGCCGTGCAAATGCCCCGATAATTTCGGCACAGGCACGCACGCGGCCCGTCCGTCGGCACTCCTAACGACGACACGGGGCCATACGGGTACAATACTCGGAAATCATCTGCAAGTAAAACCATGAGCAAGGGGACAAAAACTGACAAGGTTGATCAAGCACATCATCGGCAGGATTCCATCAATCATCCATGACCATTTGAAGGACTTACCTTGTAGAACCTGTCCATCGGCGACAAAAAAGTGAAATCCAGAGATGGCAATCTCACTACTTTCCCCAAAGGAAACTGTCTTGAGGCAAAGAGCAGGGGACCTTTACCGTCGGCCTATTTTCCTTCATCCGTTCTCCCTTGACATACAGATAGGATATAAAGCGTCGCTTCGCATGGATAAGGTCGTGACCAATAAAAAAAGAAGAAGAACCTCTATCTTTTCAATCTCTTTTTATATCTTTGCACATAGCTGACAGTGCGGTCCTGCAGATAGTGAATAAAGAAAACTCGCCGTGCAGTTACCTCTGCCTTATTGTCGTCTGACCTTTGGATAGCGTGATCTATCTTGTCCAATGGCTTTTCTTATGGCATCCCGATTGGAATTTGGGATTCGATGGGCGGACACTGTTCATTATTGAGGAATTAAGATCGTAGAAGATGATAGAGCAAGTTCTGATAAAGAATTATAAGTCCATAAGAGACTTGACGCTACCCCTGCACAACCTGAATGTGCTGATCGGTTCGAACGGAGCTGGTAAAAGCAATTTTATCTCGTTCTTTGAACTGGTCAAATCCATCTATGAGCAACGGCTGGGCAGCTATACCTTGGCTAAGGGAGGCATCGACAACTTGTTATACCAGGGAAGGAAGGTGTCGGATTCCATAAAAGGCCTGCTGGATTTTGATGATACCAATGCCTTTTTCTTTGAGATTCGCCCGTCCCAGTCCAGTAAAGGCTATCTTGAATATACAGGCGATTATTTTAACAACTTTCATAAGTCTGGAAAAAAATACTCAGAGTGGAACAGAACGCTATGGGACTCCGCCGTGGACGAATCCTCATTAGCCGACAACAAGCGCTGGAGAGCCGATTATCTGAAGAGATATTTGAGCAGCTTCACGGTCTATCATTTTCACGACACCAGCGCGAGCTCCCCAATGCGTGGTGCTTGCAATATCAATGACAATGCCTACCTGCGCGATAACGGTTCCAATCTGGCGGCATACTTATACCTGCTGATGCAGACCGATGAGAAGTCTTTCCGCCTGATCGAGGGAGTTGTCCGTTCCGTGGCTCCTTATTTCAAGAGGTTCAAGCTGCATCCCGACGCCAACGACAACAACAGAATCCGTCTCGAGTGGGAGGAGAAAGATACGGATATGTATCTGGACGGCTATAGCTTTTCCGACGGTACATTGCGTTTCATTGCCTTGACAACATTATTGTTGCAGTCAAAGAGACCGGAGGTGATCATCATTGATGAACCGGAAATTGGATTGCACCCTGCCGCCATCAACAAGCTGGCAGAGCTTGTCAAGACGGCTTCCCGCAAGAGTCAGATCATCCTGTCTACGCAGTCCACCAATCTCGTCAATTGTTTTGATGTCAAGGATGTAATCGTCGTGGATCGTGCCGACCATCAGTCAGTGTTCCGCCATTTGTCGGGCAATGAGCTGGAACGGTGGATGGCCGATTATGACCTTACCATCAGCGATCTGTGGGAAAAGAATATGATAGGAGGACAGCTATGAAGCGGTTATATATCGTTGTGGAAGGGCAGACGGAGCAAGAGTTCGTCAACGAACTGATGGCTCCCTATCTGCAAGATTCGGGCATCTATAGTGTCACCCCTGTGCTGATACACACAAGCAGGAGTGGACGGGGAGGCATGGTCAATTATCAGTATTTGTACAACACGATAAAGATATTGCTCTGCTCCGCGAATACCGATTTCGTAGTCACCACCTTCATTGATTTCTTCAGGTTGCCGAACACGATGCCGGACTATGCTCAGTGCATGGCCATCACGGACAAGATCCAGTGTGTGGAGGCACTGGAGGAGTCATTGAATAAGCACATCGACGACCGACGCTTCTTTTCCTACATACAGTTGCATGAGTTTGAGGCACTTTTGTTTTCAAACAATAAGGGCTTCGAGTATTATTTCTCTGAGGCATGTGCCCAAAAGACGGCGGCCATCATCTCTTCTTACTCCAATCCAGAGGACATAAATACTTCTCCTCAAGGTGCCCCATCAAAAAGGATCCTGGCTATTAAGCCGGATTATAACAAGGTGATTGAAGGCAATCTCATCGCGTTGGAAATAGGTATCAACACCATCCTAGACAAATGCCCTCGGTTTGCAGCCTGGGTCAGCCGTATAGTAGACTGCTGTAAGGATTAGGCTGATGAATCATTTAATATTAAGGTATAATAATGAAAAATAGATTTTCCATAGATGATGTTTATCGGGCTTATCAAAAATTCAAGTCCTATATTCATTAAGAATCATTTTTCAATAAAATATCGGTCACAAGGCCTGAAGAAGATATATATCATTTCCGAATTATATCCCGTTTCCTGCTTCCTTATTTGGGAAATGGCATTTATCCTAAGTCATATAAAAACAAGAACATAAAGACTTATATTGGACCAACCTATATCCGGACGCACCATAGTGCGTCCCTACAAATCGTGCACCATCCCTACCAGTCACACAGGGCGTAGAAGGATGTAGTGGCTCGCCCGATGAATATAGGGGATTGTTTAGCTTGGGTCCGAAAAAGACATCAAGACCGAACGACAAGTCTGAGATGACGCTGAAGATGTGCCCACAGGCACAGGCATAAAAAAAGGATGCTCTCGACATGCCTCTATCGGCAAGTCGGGAGCACATGATTATAATGATTAAAGAGAAAATAGAAGTCGGGATCAGGATCAGAACGGCAGGCCGATGGCGAAATGGAGGCTCTGACTGTCCTTGAAGTTGTCGAAATTGTAGAAGCCGGGCTTATAGGGCAGGTGCAGACCGATACCCCAGTCGACACGGATCATGAAGAAGTTGAGGTCGTAGCGCAGTCCGACACCCGTACCGAGGGCCATCTCCTTCAGCACGTTCTTGAACTCGAACTTAGCTCCCTCGCGTCCGTCGTCGCGCATGCGCCATACGTTGCCCGCATCAAGGAACACGGCTCCATAGAGATTGCCGAAGAGACGCGGACGATATTCGAGATTGGCCACAAACTTCAGGTCGCCCGTTCGTCCGAGGTTATACACATCGGCCGAGCCGGCATTGCTGTAGCTTCCCGGACCGACACCACGGATGGAGAAGGCACGGATGCTGTTGGCGCCACCCACATAGAACTGCTCGCTGTAAGGCGCCTCCTCGGAATTGCCATAGGTCCACACGGCACCCACATTGACATGGCCTACCAGGGAGGTGTGTGCGCTCAGCGACCACGTCTTCACCAGGTTGGCCTCCAGCTTGAGGAACTGCGCATAGGGATTCTTCAGCAGGGTCTTGTCCTTCGTGTTCCAGCCTTTTCCCGCCGCCAGATAGCCCAGCGAGAGGATGTTGCCCGCCTCGCTGGCCGTCACCTGCAGACGGATGGGGTTGACATAGGAGACCGGTGAGGAATAGGAGAAGACATATTGCATCTTCGGGATGAACTGATCCTGCATCGTCATCAGCAGATAGGGATTGGCCGCTACGATGGAATCGTAGGTGGCGGACGAATTCACCGTGTACTCGTAGGACAGCGTGAGCGGTGAGAACTGGTGGCGGACGGTGGCCGTCGGCTGATAGGTGTACATCCATTTCGCCGACACGATGTGGCGCTTGAAGTACTTGGCACGGTTGACCACATCGCTTGAGATCTTCAAAGTGGTGGACGGGGTGGCATAGTTGCGGCGATGGCGGCGGAACCGGGGCGCCCACGGCATCACGAGTCGCGGGAACTCCACCGAAGCGGAGAAGCCATACTCGTAGCTGTTAAGATGGCCGCTGCTGCCATCCGCGTTGTGTCCCGTCTGCCACTCATAACTGCCATAGGCCGACAGGTCCAGCGTCTCGCCTCCCCGAAACGCATTGCGCTTGGTGAGGCCGATCTCCGCACCGGGACCGAAATAATTGTTCGACTTGCCCGTCAGGTTGGCGGATATATAGAAGTCGTAGGGCTTCTGGAACACACAGTTGACCGCCACGTCGAGCGTGTCGCACGTGGCCGTGGTGTCACGGGGCGTGAACTTGAAGTCGACCATGCTGAACAGTCCCGTCGAGGAGAACAGGTTGGCCGTCTCCTGATAGTTGGCATAGTTGTAGAGCTGTCCCGGCCGGAACCTCATCTCTGACATCACAACACGCGGACTGATCGGCATGCGCTTTCCATTGAACCGGAAGATGTAGGGACGGGCCTTGCCCGTGCGCCGGTTGTAGCGCTGGATGGAATCGGTGAGCGGTTCCATGACGGTGCGGCGGAACTGGAGGTCGACATTGCCGATGTACCACTTGCGCCCTACCTCCGGCGGCAGATTGTCGGCCACCTGCAGATGGAGCTGCACCTTACCGGCCACGGAGAATGTGTCGGCCACATAAGAGGCGTATGACGGCTGATAATAATAGTAGCCGTTGTTGCGGAAGAGCGTGGAGAGACGCTGCCGCTCGCCGTCGAGGGTGGACACGTCGAAAGCACTGCCCGACGTGATCAGCGCCTCGTCCTTGTGGGCCTCCATCAGACTGTCGGCCGAGGCAGGAAAACCGAAATACTTCAGCGTGTCGATTGTGAACAGATAGCCCATATTGACCGTATAGGCGATCTTCGCCTTCTTGGGATTGCGCTGGGGAATCACATTGTAGGTCACCGTTCCCCGCATGTAGCCGTGCTGGCGAAGCACCTCCTTGGCCACCGAGGCGCGCAATGCCGGATTGACACGTGACATGAGCACCGGACGCGAGCCGAAGCTCTTGACCAGCCAGCGGCTGACAGCATTGCTGTCGTTGGCGAAGGCGTTCCATATCCACAAGCCCACCTGCAACGGGTTGCGGAAAGTGCTCGAGCCGAAGAGGGAGCCGTTGGGAGCCGTGGCAAGGGCCGCGTCGAGCTCCTCCACCACCTTGTCGTAGTGAGCGCTCTTTTCCGGCGCATTGTACTGCGTCTTCTTCATGCCGGTATAGAGCTGGTCGCCATCGGGTATGCCGCTGGTCGTCGAGCAGCCCACAAGCAAGGCCACGACCAGCACCGTCAGGGGGATTATATAGAGTCGTCTGTTCATCATTTCATGCTTATTATCGTTCGGCCGGCAGCCTGTGCGGCACCTGCCGGCGCCTCTCGCGGTGGGAGATCCTTACTCCTTCTTGTCCTCCCCACCCTTCGTCGCCGTCGTGTCGGGCTTCACCACAGGGAGCTGATCCTCGGGATCCTTGCCCCACCGGAAGATGTCCTTGAGACGACGGACGCTCTTCTTCCACGTGAAGCCGACGCCGTACTTGGTGATGTTGCCTTCCAGCCAGTCGTAGGCGTTACGCTCGTAGAAGAGGTTAAGATACTTGGAAGAGGTGTCGCTCAGGCGGTATTCGAAATTGACATTGTCGAAGAAGGTCTGATCCTGTATCGTCACATTCTCGCCGGACGAGAACTTTCCGCCCACGACAATGCGCAACCGGTTGTTCCAGAAACGCTTGGCGAACTTGAAGTTGTAATCGGTCTGCATGCCCGTGGCGGTACGCGTGTTCTCCATGCCGAAGCTCAGATCGAGCGAGCGCAAGGCGGAATTGGAGATCGAGTTGATCTGACTGTTGAGGAAGGCGCTGAGCGCCGAGTTCATCGAGAAGGAGGACATCGAGCCGTCGGCCAGCCACATGCCCGTGGTGAGCATGGTCACGGCGAGCTTGCCGCGCGCCTCCTTCGACATGGCCATCAGCTGATTGTGAAGGGTCAGGTCCTCCGGCGCGTCGATCGTGAACTCAAGACCCATGTCGTCGAGCGTCTGGGTCACCACCACGCCGCAGAGGAACTCCACCGACCGCTGGTTGGCACCCTTGCCGACGGTGGACTTGGTCTTCTCGTTGGCGGTGATGTTCAGCGTCGGATTCATCGGATCGCCCTTGAACTCGATGTAACTGCCATTCTCGATCGTGAAGGTCTTCAACGGGATGACGGGCAGCGAATACTTCATCTCTCCATTGTCGATAGTGTAACGGCCACGGAGCGTCAGATTGTCGGTGGCATTGTACTGCAGGCGCATGGTGCCGCCGCCCACCACATTGAGGTAGTTGGTGTGGTCGGTATTGAGGAAGCACTCGATGCTGGCACCCTCGTCGATGTTCACGCTCATGTCGACGTCGAAGCCCGTAAGCGGTGGACGGGTGACGGCCGTCGTCGCGGAGTCGCGGAAATCGGTGAACTGTACCAGCTCGTCGAGCTGATTGTCCGTCGACAACGGCGAGTCCTTCAGATTGTATTTTAAAGAGGTGGAGCCGAGCACGTCGACACGTCCGCGCATCTGCAGGTTGTCGAGCTCGCCACGCATCATGCCGAAGACATTGACATACGCCTTGCCGTAGGCCTCGCTGCGCACGTTCTCCTTGGAGTCGATGAGCAGGAAGTTCTCGGCCTGCATGCGGGTGTCGAGGGTGATATGGTCGAGATCGGAGAAATCGCAGGAGCCGGAGATGTCGAGCGACTGGTCGTTGTGGGCGAACATCTCGAAGTTCTCGAAGAGCAGCTTGCTGTTGGAGATCGTCACGGGATCGTTGGCGAAACGCATCTCCACACCGTAGGGTGCGCTGAAGACATAGGCCGAGTCGAGATAGAGCTCACCGTTGACCACCGGCTGCGACAACGATCCCTTCACGCTCAGCGTGCCGTCGCCCTGGCCGCGGAAGCCGATGATCCGTCCGGGGATGAATCCGTTGACCAGCTGGAGCGGCGTCTCGTTCAGGTCGAGCGAGGCGTCGAGATTGCCTCCATCCTCATCCGAATAGGTGCCGGAGAACTGTGCCACCTCCCTGTCGTTGTTGGCCAGCGTGCCATAGAGGTAGTGGCGGCCGTTGTTGAACGGCATATAGGTGAAGTCGGCGGCCACGTCGCCCATCTTCCAGCCCTCATAGGTCATGTCGCTCACATTGATCGACGAGGCGACGCTGAGATCCTCGGGGGTCTTAATCACGTGGAAGTCGCCGTCAAGCACGCCCGTCAGCCGGGGCGCATAGGGCAAGAGCGACAGCACCTCGCCGATGGAGAACTGATGGAGCGAGAGCGTCAGGTTCTGAAGGGCCGTGGTGTCGGCATCGTTGGAAAGCAACTGGAGCGCCATACCGTCGCTGGAGCGCAGCTTCATGTTCGCGCTGACACGCCGGTCGTTGCGCATATAGATGTAGTTGCTGTCGTTGACCTCGAACTCCTTGTAACCCAGAATAGGATTGTCGTCGAAGAGATGGATGCTGATGCCACGGGGCCACATATCGGCCGAAAGGTTGACACGGATGCCGAGACGGTCGTTCTTGTCAAAGACCTGCGTCTTGAGGAAGGTGCCGTGGGGCTGCAAGGCTCCCTCAAAGAGGACATTGAAGGTGTGCTGCGGATTCATCTTGTTGTTGCGCACCTGGGCATAATAGCGCGTCGTCGTGGAATCGCTCGCCAGCTTCATGCGAATGGTGTCGAGCAGCATGCTGTCGGCCACCAGTGAGTCGATCTCCATCGTTCCGTTAAGGCCGTACACCGGCGAGGACGACAGGTCCATCGAGAAATTCTTGACTGTATAGCGATAGCGCTGCAGGAACTGGAACAACATGTTGTCGTGTCCGCTGCGGAAGGTGATGCGCATCTCGGGCAGACGCTCGCGCAGGCGGGCCTGGTCGATCGTCTTTTTGGTCATCTGCTGACGGGCCTCGGCCATCACACGGTCGAAGCTCGACAACAGCTGCTCGTAGCCACCCTGGGCATCCATGTTGAGATAGAGGTCACCGCTCGACACGATGGCATGGGTCGTATCGCGACGGGAGATGACATCCATCCGGACATCGTCGGGACGGTAGGTGCGATGGGCATCGGCAAGGGTGATGTCGCCCACGTCGCCCATGATGGCATGGCTATGCTTCAGGTCGGAATTGATATCGACATGCGCACACATGCCGACGACGAGGGGGGCGTCGACCAGACGCAGGTTGTACAGATCGACATGGTTGACATCGGCCGACACCGTGGCACGGATGCCGTGGCGCTGGGCCAGCGCGTTGAAGTCCACTATGCCCTTGAAAAGCTTGTTGTCGCTCTTCACATGAGCGCTGATACGTCCGTCGGCAATATTGGCGGCAGCCGTGAGACGGTCGAGATTGTAGGCACCATACTGGAACTGCGTGACCTGCGCCTTCGCCTGCAGGCGCGTACGGGGCGAGAAGATGTCGGTGCCCTTGCCCCGGGCCTCGACCAGTCCGGAGAAGGGATGCAGGTCCATGCCCTTCACAAAATGCTGGACAGGGAAGCGGGTAGCCAGCAACTTGGCATCGTAGGCCATCCGGCTGACGTCGATGGAGGCCCTGCCCGTCAGGGAGCCGCGGCCCTGGGTGGCGCGGAAGTCGGACGCATACTTCTGACCGTCAATCCTCACGCTGCCGTCGAAGCCGATATCCTGCGGGATCGCGATGGTGCGACGCATCTCCTTATCGAGCATGGCGGTGATGAAGCCGAGATCATAGGTCTTGGCGTTGACCTTCAGCTCGGCCTTCATCTTATCGGGATTCATCACGCCGGCAACCCAGCCGCTGGCCTTCACGTCGAAGGTGTGCGGAATGCGCACGCGGACGGCACGGAGGCGGGCACGCTTCAGATTGCCACGCAACGTGGCATCGACATAAAGGGGCTGACGCGGCCAGTTCCTGACAAGCGCCTGCGGAGCGGCTCCGGCCAGGAAGACCATCAGGTCAGCGCGGCCTATCTGTCCGCGGAGCGTGGCATTGAGGGCTCCGGGATGACGGTCGTCAAAGGCGTTAAGGTCCATATCGACATCGGCACCGAGGGTCGTCGTGGGTGTGGTCAGGACCATCTGCCGCAGATGAAGGCTCGTGGAGTCCATCGAGAACGGACCCTCGAGACGCGTCACCTGCAGACCGCTCTTCTCGAGGAAGCGGGCCTGCCGGATGTTGATCTTCAAAAGATTATCGCAATAATAGAAGGAGTCGGCCTTCAGGGTGAGGCCGGACAAGGCGAGATGGGAAGGATCGAAGCCCGACTTGGCACGTGCCACAAAGTTCTGGTCGTAGGACACCCCACCCTTCTGCCAGTCGAGATGCTGCACCTGATAAAGTCCCTTATAAAGGTCGAGATAGACTTTCTCGGCCCGCGCGTCGTCCAACAGGGCCGCCACGCTCATCGTGTCGCCCGGCATGTGGAGCGTGAAATGCGTCCGCCGGATGTCGAGCCGCTGCGCATGGATCTTCCAGAAATTCTTCGAAGGAGCCGTGTCGGGTGGTACGGTGTCGCTCAAGGCCAGGTCGAGCCGGGCATCGTACAGCTTCAGGCTGGGCACCCGCACGATCTCATGCTTCCAGTTGACGATGCCCTGCTGGTCGAGGAACAGATGTCCCACGCTGCCGCTGATGCGGGCCGCAGGGATCAGGCCGTCGGTGTTGACCTTCATGCCCCGGAAATCCAGGGAGGCGATATCCACCTGACTGTGCAGCAGCGGCCACAGCTTGACATTGACGATGATGTGACGGGCATCGATGATCGTGTCCGTACGCGTCTTGATGGAATCGTTAGGCTTCAGGACCTTCACCCCATCCACGGAAAGATCGAGGGGGAAGGACAGGGACACCTGACGGATCGATATGTCCATACCCGTCTGCTCCGATGCATACGCCGTCGCCTTTTCCACCAGCCAACGTTGCACGGGTGGAAAATAAATCAAAAGAGCCAGGATCACAAGAAGTGCCGCTAGAATCCCGACACCGTTTCTTATCCATCGGAAGACTTTATTCATGAAGCAGTGTACACATTATTAATGCAAAGAAAAGAAAAAAAATCGAGAATAGAGAAGATATGCCCGGAAAAATTAAGAAGGCACCGGTCTTCAGACCGCTATTTACCATTATTTCATCGGCTTGTCCGACATTCTACATCCTCCTGCCGGCATCCGCCTACCCTTTTCCCCCGATATGGTCCCGTCAAGTCCGCGACAAAAATGGCAGGGCAACGATCCGGAAACAACACGACATTTCCTCAGGTCTAATAATAAGGAATTGAGGATAAGGCATAAGGAATTAAGGGTAAGGCATAAGGTAAAGGTAAGGTTTCCCGTATGCATGCTGGCCATGCAGGAATAAAAATAGGAATAAGGAAAGGGCGATGATCCGTGTCAGTCCCTTAACAGCTGAGCCGCCGGAATATCCAGCGAGCCGCGCCCTACGGAGAGAAGTCCGTCGGCAGCGAGTGCCCGCAACGTGTTGGAGACGGTCAGGCGGGAGGTGTGCAGTTCCTCGGCCAGACGCTCCATCCGGATCTTGAATACCTTATGGCCCGCGGGATATTCAAAATGGGAAAGGAGAAAATGCGCCAGACGGTCGCGCATGTCCTTGGGCGCGTTGGCCCATACGGCCATCTTCGACTTCTGCAAGGACGTGGAGAGGATATTGAGCAGATTGATGCGGAAGATCAGTGAGTCGCTGCAAAGCTGCTGGAGCTCCGTCTTGCTGATGGTCATCAGGTTGCACGGCGTCTCCGCCTTATAAGTGCGCGTGAACCGCTGCTGCCATCCGAAAGCACACTCTATCTGGAGCAAGGCCGGGGAATGGAGATACTCGGTGACGCTATAGTCATAATCGGCGGAATAGGCCGTCGTCGTAAAAGTGCCGCCCACGACCATCCACAGACTGCCACTCCGGTCGCCCTGCGAGACGATCGGCTCACCGGGTCCCACCTTACGGTAGAGGCACTTGACACGGGCGAGGATCTCCTTCAGCTCCATGTCGCTCATGCCCATGAAGAGAGGCAGCTGCCTCAGTGTGGATACGATCGCCAAATCTGTACTGACTGCTGTCATCGGCTACTTTCTATTATCCCTTTCGGAACGGATCAGATCTCTATCTTGTCCTTCAATGAGGGCGAATACCATACGGCATACTTGCCCTGCTTATCTGTATAGATAAGGTAGACCATCAGCTCGGGATGCTTCTTGAGCACCTGCTGCGCTCCCTCCATGCCCATCACCATGAAGGAGGTGGCATAGGCATCGGCGGTGGCGCAGTCGTTGGCGAGCACCGTGGCGGAGAGGATGTTATGCTGGACAGGATAGCCCGTCTTCGGATCGATGGTGTGGGCATACTTCCGGCCTGCCTTATAATAGAAGTTGCGGTAGTTGCCACTCGTCGCCATCGCCTTGTCGGTGACGTTGAGGATGGTCTGCAGCTCGTTCTCGCTCTGGGTGGGATCATCATTGGGCTTGGTGATGCCGATCTTCCACGGCGTGCGTTTCTCGCTGATGCCGCTGGTGACCACCTCACCGCCGATCTCCACCATGAAGTTGGACACTCCATGGCTACGCAGATAGTTGGCCACTACATCGCAGCCGTAGCCCTTGGCAATGGCCGCAAAATCGAGCATGACATGCGGATTGGCCTTCACGATGCGGCGGTTTTCCATTCTCACCTTGTCGAATCCGATGAACGGCATGATGCTGTCCACGGCATGCTTGTTGGGCTGTTGGCCCTGCTTGAAGCCGAAGCCCCAGAGATTGACCAGGGGAGCCACCGTGACGTCGAATGCGCCGTGGGTCTCCTTCGACACTTTCTCTGCCAGATTATAGACATAGACAAAGGAATCGCTCACACGGAAATCCTCATTCTTATTGATACGGCTGATCTCCGACTTGGGATCGAAGGTGGAGAAGACACTGTTCACATGATTCATCTGCTCCTCGATCTCCTTCTGCAGGTCCTCGTCGCTCTGGTAGGTGATGTGATACTCCGTACCGAAGATCAGTCCCGTATTCTTCTGATAGGGCATATTGCGCTGCTGCGAGACGATGATGACTGTCCCGATGATGAGCACGAGCAGAAAGGGCACTTGCCAGATGAGCTTTTTCTTCTTCTGATCCATAGACTAAATTTCTATCATTACATTAAACGTACCGCCCAGACGGGAATTACCCTGCTTGCCGTATCCGGGCACGTACCATACATTGCCCATCGTACCGTCATCGTGGAGGAGACGGCGGCGATAGCGGAACGACCAGCCCAAGTGGACCGGCCCCCATATCTTCGCGTCAAGACCGAAGACACCTTCCAGCCAACTGTAGTAGGCCGGCACGCCATACGCGGAAAACGGGGTCGTGCCTCCATAGACCGGATCGGTGACATCGGGATGCTCGTAGTCGACTTTGAAAGAGGTATAGGCAAAACGGACGCCGCCATAGAGGCGATAGATGTCGTGCTTGTTCTTCATCACGTTGAAGTCGATGCCGATCTTGCCATAGGGCGCGCTTGTCTTGTAATGATTGCCGGTGGTAATCTCATTGTTGTCGGCCTGGCCGATACCCAGCTCCAAGACCGGGAAATAGCGATCCTTCAGGTTCACACGCACGCCTACCTCATACTGTCCGTAGTTGCTGAACGCCAGCTGCCCCAGTCCGATGAGGTCGGCCATCACCTGAACGCCTCTGAACAGAGGAATGGAATCGTCCTTCACAGGCTGATCGACCATTGTCCGCTTCTGCTGGGCATGCGTGGAGAGGCCGTAGGTCAGGAAGAGGGCCAGGACAGCGCACCTGACAAGCAGACGGCTAATAGCGGTACTCCTTGAAGTAGATATAGACATGATTTCGCGATACATCATAATTCACTGAAGGATAGTTGATAGTGAGCGAATCGATATAGTGATGGGTGGAGCGTATCCCAGTGAGCTCATGGAAATAGTTGACACCACAATCGACCGACTCGAAGTGGGGCTGGTTGGTCTTCTGCACCCACACCGTATCCCGGTTGCCCTTGAGCTCGAAATAGAAGACATCCTCCTCTCCTCCGTAGCTTACCGGCAACGAGAAACTGTCCGTCGGGGTCTGACGGTTGATGATCACCGAGTCCGTGCCATCGTGCCGGACGGTGGAGATCGTCAGCGTGTCGGTGAGCGAGGTGACTGTTCCCATCAGCTTCCACTTCATATACACGGTGTTGTTCAACGGGCAGTCGATGCTGGAGCAGGCTGCAAAGACACCGAGCACGCAAAGGGCTATGAACACTGTCCTGAGTCTCATATCTCCGTCTCTATCTGATAGTTGTTGCGGTTGGGATCCTCACGGCTGACGAGATCGCCGATGAAGCCGGCGAGGAAGAACTGCGAGCCGAGCATCATGGCTGTCAGTGCGATGTAGAACCACGCCGAGTCGGCCACCATGTGACCATAGTCGCCATTCTTCAGCTCGATGATCTTCTCCACGCCTAAGACACAGAGAGCGATAAAGCCGATGAGGAAGACCACACTGCCGAGCAAGCCGAAGACGTGCATCGGCTTCTTGCCGAAGTTGGTGAGGAACCAGAGCGTCAGCAGGTCGAGATAGCCATTGGTGAAACGGTTGAGGCCGAACTTGGACTTTCCATACTTGCGTGCCTGATGGTGCACCACCTTCTCACCGATCTTATTGAATCCGGCATTCTTGGCCAGATAAGGAATATAACGGTGCATCTCGCCATACACCTCGATATTCTTCACCACATCTTTCTTATAGGCCTTCAGGCCGCAGTTGAAATCGTGCAGGTTGTGCACGCCGCTGATCCGGCGTGCGGTAGCATTGAAGAGCTTGGTGGGAATGGTCTTCGACAACGGGTCGTAGCGCTTCTGCTTATAGCCGCTGACGAGGTCGTAGCCTTCCTCGGTGATCATCTTATAGAGGCCGGGGATCTCGTCGGGCGAGTCCTGAAGATCGGCGTCCATGGTGATCACCACGTCGCCTTCCGCCCGCTTGAACCCACAATAGAGCGCAGGACTCTTGCCGTAGTTGCGACGGAACTTGATGCCCTTCACATTGGGATCTTTCTGCTGAAGCCCTTCGATGATCTCCCACGAACGGTCGGTGGAGCCATCGTTGACAAAAATGATCTCATAACTGAAATTGTTGGCCTTCATCACGCGCTCAATCCAGGCATGAAGCTCCGGCAGTGACTCGGCCTCATTGTAAAGAGGAACGACAACGGATATATCCATATTCTATAATTTTCTGCTTGATTAATTGCTGTTGAGATATAAAACGATAAAGTTGAATGTCATACACGACGGACGGGCGGCACGCTGCGGCGAAAGATGAGAGCCACGACAAGTCCCAGTACCCATCCCACGAAGATCGTCTGCATCATGAATGCGAAGACCAGCTCTATGACCGGCATGCCCGCAATGAGGTTAAACGCTTGTGTCAGCTCCTTCACGGAGACGCCCTGCTGCTCGTAGAGCGGCGCGATCATCGACAGGCTGTCCTGCATCACACCAAAGAAGCGGCCTCCATCGATGAACTGGAAATAAACATACTGGATGACGGCAAAAAGCAAGGCCGCATAGAACACGACATAGACCTCGAAGGCAAAAGCCCGCCGAAAAGAGATCACTCCTTCGAGCGCCCCATCACGAAAACGAATGAGCACCCACGCCATCATGATCGGCGTACAGAGTGCCAACAGTCCTCCAACCGAAGAGGCCGGCAACGCCACAACACCAATAAAACTGACAGTCCAAAGGGCCGCCAGCCACAAGGCATACATACGTGCGAAAGCCTTCAGCTGCACCAATGCATTAATACTGCGATTATTCTTCATATTCCCTGCAAAGGTACACAATAAATTGATAGAAGCGGAAAAAGGACTTACTTTTTTTGACACGAGAAACAAAAAAGAGCCGCTTCCTGATTAGAAGCGGCTCCGTTGTGGTACCTCTTGGAGTTGAACCAAGGACACATGGATTTTCAGTCCATTGCTCTACCACCTGAGCTAAGGCACCATACTTTTGTAAAGCGAGTGCAAAGGTAGAGAATAAAACTCAAACCACCAAACAATCCTTGATATTTTTTATTTCGTTAACAAAAACGAGGGTGTCTGCACCAAGAAGGTTGATGACCGTGACACCGGCTGCTCCCCTACTTTTTCAGGGGATTCCAGCCTTGTGCGATGATGTCGAACTCCTTGCCGTCGCGCGAGATGAGACGGGCACCGAGCTTCTCCTCGGTGATGTAGCCGATCTGCTTGATGCCCTGGCTCTCGAGGGCCGCCACCTTCTCGTGGTCGCCGATGGGAACGGTGAACAGCAGCTCGTAGTCCTCGCCGCCGTTGAGGGCACAGGTGGTGAGGTTCATGTTGAACTCCTCCGCCTGCACGGCCGTCTGATAGTCGATAGGTATGTTCTTCTCGTAGACACGGCAGCCGCAATGGCTCTGCTTACAGATGTGGAGCAGCTCGGAGCTCAGGCCGTCGGAGATGTCCATCATCGCCGTCGGGTGGATGCCACTCCGTCGCAGCAGCTCTATGACGTCGCCACGGGCCTCGGGCTTCAGCTGCCGCTCGAGGAGATACTCCTTGCCCGCGAAGTCGGGCTGGAAGTCCTCAGCACGACGCAGCTGCTGCTGCAGATGGGCCACGGCCTTCTCATCGCCGGCCTTCTTGGCCTCGTTGAGCTTCTTCTGGACGTCGTTGAGCTGGGTGTAGTAGATGCCCTTCTCGCGCTCCAGCAGCTGCAGTCCCATATAGGCACCACCAAGGTCGCCGCTGACACAGATGATGTCGGTGGCATTGGCCCCGGAGCGATAGACGATATCTTCCTTGCGTGCCTCGCCGATGCAGGTGATGCTGATGGCCAGACCGGTGAACGACGACGTAGTGTCGCCTCCCACCACATCGACATGCCACTTGTCACAAGCCAGGCGCAGACCGCGGTAGAAGTCCTCAAGATCTTCCACCTTGAAGCGTTTGCTCAGGGCGATGGACACCACCAGCTGGCGCGGCGTGCCGTTCATGGCGAAGATATCGGAAAGATTCACCATGGCCGACTTGTAGCCCAGATGCTCCATGTCGATATAAGTCAGGTCGAAATGGACCCCCTCCATGAGCATGTCGGTAGTCACGAGCACCTCCGTATCGGGATAGTGCATTACTGCGCAGTCGTCGCCGACACCCTTGACCGTTGACGGCTGCTGCATCTTTATGTCTTTTGTAAGCCGGTCGATCAGACCGAACTCACCCAATTCCTTTATTTCCATTAACTTCTTCTAATCATTTCACGCATGATCTCCGTCATCTTCGGCTGTGCCGCATTGGCAGCTACCTGTACCTCCTCGTGGCTTACCTCAACGGGCACGTCGAAGCCGCCGAGGTCGGTGATGATGGAGATGCCGAAGACACGGATGCCACAATGACGGGCAACGATCACTTCGGGCACCGTCGACATTCCGACGGCGTCACCGCCGAGGAGATGATACATGCGATACTCGGCCGGCGTCTCGAACGTCGGACCCTGCACGCCCACATAGACGCCATGCTGCAGCTTGATGCCCTTCTCCTCCGCAATGGCATCGGCCAGCTCTATCAGCGTGTGGTCGTAAGCCTCGTGCATGTCCGGGAAACGGGGACCGGTGGGGAAGTTCTTGCCGCGCAGCGGATGCTCGGGGAAGAGGTTGAGATGGTCGCGGATCACCATCAGGTCGCCCACCTTGAACTCAGGATTCATGCCTCCCGAGGCGTTGCTGACAAACAGCGTCTGGATGCCCAGCTCGTACATCACGCGGATGGGGAAGGTCACCTCCTTCATCGAATAGCCCTCATAGAAGTGGAAACGGCCCTCCATCGCCATGATGTCCTTGCCGCCCAGCTTGCCGAAGATCAGCTTGCCGGCATGGCCCTCCACGGTAGAGACGGGGAAATTAGGAATGTCTTTATAGGCGAACTCATAAGAGTCAGTTATTTCTGAAGCTAATTGTCCGAGACCCGTGCCCAGAATGATGGCTGTTTTCGGTGCGGTGGTCATCCTTGTCTTTAACCAGGATGCTGTTTCTTGAATTTTTGTGTACATAACTGATAATATTACGATTAAAGGCTTCTTCCCGACCCAGCAGGAAATGCACGGTGATGGGAAGGGCGTAAGTAGCTTCTTTCACCTCGTCGGACAGTCCCTCGGCTGCCAGCAACCGCGAGGCATCCTTCTCCGTCGTCACGATCTTACGGGGCTGAGGCAGGGCTGCAAGAGCCGCGTTGATGCGCTGGGCATCCCGCTTGCTGAAGGCATGGTGATCGCCAAACCTCAGGCACTGCAACGAGTGGCAATAGGGACGCAGGTCGTTCTCCATCTGCTGTGGAGAGGCAATGCCCGTCAGCAGCAGTACGTGCTGGCCTGCAAGATCCTTGGGATCGAAGGCAGCCAGACCGGTCTGTTCGCCTTTTCCTTTCCGTGACGATGCGTTGTCCGAAGCCGGCTTCTTACCCTTTGCAAAGATGGGCACCAGCTTCAGGTAGTCAATGCACGTGAAATACAGGCGTTGGTAAGGAAACAGATCCAAAGCTTTAGTGAGAACCCGGAACTCCATAGGCTTCAGATCCTTAGGACATTTCGTCACAATCACCACATCAGCTCTGTTCTTGCCACTGAGCGGCTCGCGCAGGCGGCCTGCGGGAAGCAGCTTGTCGTAGATGATGAGTCGGTGATAATCGACCAGCAGGATATTGACACCAGGCTTCACGTAGCGGTGCTGGAAAGCGTCGTCGAGAAGGATGACATCCACGTCTTTCGTCTCCGCATCGCTCGTCATGCGGTTGATGCCCTCGCAACGGTTACGGTCGACAGCCACATAGGCATCGGGGAACTTCCGCTTCATCTGGTAAGACTCATCGCCGATCTCGTGCATGGGCGTGTCAGCTTTGGCCAGCACATAGCCACGGCTCTTCCGCTTGTAGCCTCGGGAAAGCACGCCCACCTGCACCTGCTGCTGGAGCAGCCGGATGAGATATTCCACATGAGGGGTCTTGCCCGAGCCGCCTACAGTAATATTGCCCACGGAGATGACCGGTATGTCAAAAGCCTGCTGGCGAAGCACGCCAAGCTCAAACAGTTGGTTGCGAAGACGCACTCCCAGACCATAGATCCAGCTCAGCGGCAACAGCCACTCATTGATTTTGATGAGGTCACCCTCTGTTCTCAGTTTCTTCGACAATGTTGCTTTCCTTTATCTAATTGATTAATAACTATATAAAATGGAATTTTTCTGCAAATATAACGTTTATTTTCTGAACTCGCAACAAATCAACCACCCTATTTTCCCGATTAGTCCTAATGCGATCTGCCTTCATGACTAAAAATAGGAAGCGACCCTGCCCCCGAACTATTTCGATGATACCAACCGCAAGAAAAAGCAAGTCGATTATCAGAGCAATTCCCCTACCTATTATAATAAGGTAATACGAAAGCTGACAAGACAACACGCAACCACCCTGTCTTCTCTTCCCAACTCCTCTATAAAACAAAGACATTTCCAAAAACCTTTTATTTATACGAAACTGATTATCTATATGACTATCATTGTCTTATGAGAAAACTTATTAAGCGGATAATCGTTCCCATACCTGCCTCTTCCTTTATAGAGAGCCATTCTACAAACTTTCACTTGGCGGGATGGCCATGGTGAGTTGCCGGATCTATAATACGGATACGACCGTCTGAACTATGAACCAAGTCAGTGCTCTATTATTAATGCCAGACCGAGAGAAAAACTCAATTTCTTGACTCCGGCTGAGGTCTTTTTCAAAAATATTTCGTAATGTTGCACTCGCTGGTTGACTCTGCCGCTCTATTATTTGTAATGCCATGGAACTTCAACACGATAGAGAAACAATCGGAGATACATTTCCCTATACTCCCTCGCCATGCACCCCCAAGCCTTGGTGGCCTTTCGGCTTGACGGCTGCCATTGTAGAATAATCGTCTGAGAACCACAGAATATCCTCCTTATGTCTAAAAAGTGTAAAAACTACCATTTAAGGCCAAAAAAGTAAGGGAAAAGTTTTTGTGATTAAAATAAATAGTGTAATTTTACAGCCGAAAGCAGAAACAATTAAAAACTAAATATTTCTTTATGAGACAAATCATTTCAAGTATTGCCGGAGCAGGACTCCTTACGTTGCTGGCTGCGTCATGTGCAGGCGGTGCGGCAGGTCTGACCCAATCGGGTCTTGATCCTGCAAAGTTCGACACCACCATCAACAATCAGAAGGTGGAGCTCGTCACATTACAGAACAAGGCCGGCATGGAAGTGTGCCTGACCAACTACGGTGGCCGCGTAGTGAGTGTCAGTGTGCCTGACAAGAATGGTAAGCCTACCGATGTTGTCCTCGGCTATGACAACATCAAGCAGTATGCCGACACGGTCAACAGTCCTTCGGACTACGGCTCTTCTGTCGGCCGCTATGCCAACCGCATCAAGGATGCCAAGCTCAGCATCGACGGAAAAGACTACAAGCTGAAAGCCAACGACAACGGCAACTGCCTCCACGGAGGCGGCAATTCGGGATGGCTGCACAAGATCTATACGATAGCGAACCGGACAGACTCCAGCGTCACTTTCGCCCTCACCTCGCCTGACGGCGACAACGGATTCCCGGGAACGGTGAAAGCGACAGCCACCTATACTGTCAAGAGCGACAATACGCTCGACATCGTCTTCAGCGCCACAACAGACAAGAAGACCGTTGTAAACATGACCAACCACTCATACTTCAATCTCAACGGTGATCCTTCGAAGGAAGGCTTTGACCAGGTGATGAGCATCGACGCCGACAGCTTCACTGTTGCCGATGCGAAGTATATCCCCACGGGCGAGATCAAAGCGGTAGAAGGCACGCCGATGGATTTCCGCAAGGCCGCCACTATCGGGAAGAAATATGACCTGAGCTTCGACCAGGTGAAGAATGCCACCGGCTTCGATCACAACTGGGTGCTCAATACCTATAATAATAAGGAATACGACAAGAAGCCCTGTGCTACACTCTACTCTCCCAAGACCGGCATCTACATGGAAGTGTTCACCAATGAGCCGGGCCTGCAGGTGTATACCGGCAACTTCCAAGGCACGGGCATTCCCGGCAAGCATGGATTGCTCTATCCCAAGCACGTGAGTGTTTGCTTCGAGAGCCAGAAATATCCCGACTCACCCACAAAATACAATGCCAAGACACCGGGATGGGAGAAATCCAATCCTTACCTTGAACCGGGACAGAAGTACACGAGCCATCTGGCTTACCGGTTCTCTGTCAAATAACACGACTACTAACGGTGGCAGCGAAGGGCGCTGCCACCTGATTTCCAAAAAGCCGACAAACAACTTATTAATAACCAACTAATCACAAATCAAATGAATAGTATTACAGAAGCCCTGAGCGCCTCAGGATTCAAGACCATCGACTTCCTGATCCTGGTCTTTTATCTGGTCCTGCTGGTGTCTTTAGGATTGTTCTTAAGCCGTACCAAGAAAGGACAGGAGAAAACTGCCAACGACTACTTCCTGGCCGGCAATACCCTGACCTGGTGGGCTATGGGAGCCTCCCTTATCGCCGCCAATATCTCTGCCGAGCAGTTTATCGGCATGTCGGGTACCGGCTACCGCGACGGTATCGCTACCGCAGCCTATGAGGTGATGGCTGCCGTGACACTGATCGTCATCGGTAAATTCCTTCTGCCGGTGATGCTCGACCGTAAGATCTTCACCATTCCACAGTTCCTGCGCGAGCGCTACAACGACGGTGTCGGTCTGGCCTTCTCCATCCTCTGGCTTTTCCTCTATGTATTCGTCAATCTGACTTCCGTGGCCTGGCTGGGAGCCATCGCCATCGAGCAGATCTTAGGCTTGCAGGGACTGTGCGTACAGGTCGGCTCCTATGCCATCTCGATCCGCATGATCATCATCTTCCTGCTCTTCCTCTTCGCCGGCGTCTATTCTATCTATGGCGGTCTGGCTTCTGTGGCCTGGACCGACGTGATGCAGGTGACGTTCCTCGTAGGCGGTGGTCTGATCACAGCATACGTGGCCTTGTCCGAGATGGGAACATTCCTCCACACCGACGCTTTAGGAGCACTGGGACAGATGTACACCGACCTGACAACAGGTGATCACCTTACCGACGTACACTTCCACCTTGTCACCCAACAGAGCCACAATGCAGAGGCATTCTCCAACGTGCCCGGTATCGCTGCCGTGGTAGGTGGCGTATGGCTTACCAACTTAGGATACTGGGGCTTCAACCAGTACATTATCCAGAAGGGTCTGGCAGCCAAGAGCGTTGAGGAGGCAAAGAAAGGTATGATCTTCGCAGGTTTCCTGAAGATCATCATCCCCTTCATCGTGATCATCCCCGGCATCTGCGCTTACTATATCTATCAGAACCCCGACATCTTTGCTGACATGCATCTTGCCGGAAAGATCACAGTCGCCGATGACGCCTATCCCTGGCTGATCCGCAACTTCACGCCTACCGGTGTGAAAGGTCTGAGCTTCGCCGCCCTGACCGCAGCCATCCTCTCCTCACTGGCTTCTATGTTCAACTCCACCTCTACCCTCTTCACGATGGATATCTACAAGAAGTACGTCAAGCCCGATGCTACAGACAAATCACTCGTGAGAATCGGCCGCTTGGTTGCTGTCTGCGCCGCCGTCATCGCCCTGATAGCTGTCAAGCCGCTGCTCGGCGGTCTCGACCAGGCCTTCCAGTACATCCAGGAATATTCGGGCTTCATCTATCCGGGTATCATCGTCGTCTTCGGTCTTGGTCTTCTCTGGAAGCGCGCTTCCTCGAAGGCTGCCGTATGGACGGCCATCCTGACGATCCCTCTGGGCGTACTCTTCAAGGTATGTCTGCCCGATGTGGCCTTCCAGTTCCGTGCCGGATACATCTTCATCATCCTGGTTTGCTTCTTCATCATCATGTCGCTCATCGACAACAAGGTGACAAGTTGCGAGCTGCCTTCTAAGGAGGACCAGCGCCAGATGCTGCTTTGGGCAAAGGTGCTCGGAATTGCCGGCGGCCTTATGATCCTGGCCGGTCTGGTTGTCACCATTGCCGCTGCAGTGATGCATCCCACCTCCGGCGTCATCTTCTATCTCAACGATATAGGCTTCCAGGCATTCATCTTCTTCGGCGTCCTGGTAGGCTGCAACGCCATATGGCTCTATAGCAACTCCGTTGACCAGAAGAAAGACTGCAACGCCCTGCAGATCAATCTCAATCTCTTTGCTACAGAACGTACTTATACGCTCGGCAGCGCCGGCATCTGCATCATCGTTCTGCTGCTCTACACCATTCTCTGGTAAGAGAGACGGATATTAACGTGCATCGCAGGACATTGCCTGCACAGAAGAAAAATGAAATACGCCTGGCAACATAATGCCAGCCAAATACAAACCGACAGCATGGGGTGCTGCGCTTGCAGCGGAAGGACAGCATCCCATACTGTAATAAAACTGCGAATAACATGACAGGGCATTACGAAGAATTTACAAAAATGTTTGTAGCTGTCGATTGCATCGTCTTCGGCTTCGACGGCACGACATTACAGGTGCTCATCGGTCACCGCAAAATGGAACCGGGGCGCGGCGCGCTGTCGCTGAGCGGTGGTTTTGTCCTTCCCAATGAAAGTCTGGACGACTGTGCCAACCGCACACTCTTCAACCTCATGGGAATGGAGAACCTCTACATGAAGCAGGTGGGCGCCTATGGCCAGGTGAACCGTGACCCGGGCGAACGTGTTCTCTCTGTTGCCTATTGTGCATTGATCAATGTAAAAGACTATAATGATGATCTGCGGCAGCGTTACGGCATGGAATGGATGCCCGTCAACCACCTTCCCCAACTGTGGATCGACCACAATAAAATGGTGGACGATGCGATCACCCTGCTGCGCAAGCACATCAACACGGAACCCCTCAGCTTCAATCTCCTGCCCGAGCTGTTCACCATCACACAGCTTCAGCATGTCTACGAAGCCATCCTTGGCAAGGAAATCGACAAGCGCAATTTTCGCAAACGCATTAAAGAGATCGAGTATATCGAGAAGACTGATTACATCGACAAGCAAACCTCAAAACGGGGCGCCGCCCTCTACCGGTTCAACCGGAAAGCTTACGAGGAAGACCCCACATTTAAACTGTAAACAACGGAATGCAGGACTCAACAGGCTCTATGCCCGATGTCCTCTACCCATAAATACTATTGACAACAATGCTGGAAGAATTAAAAGAAAAAGTATATCAAGCCAATCTTGCTCTGGTGAAGCACAATCTCGTACTCTTCACATGGGGCAATGTCTCAGGCATCGACCGTGAAAAAGGTCTGGTAGTCATCAAGCCGTCAGGCGTCAGCTACGACACGATGAAGGCCGACGACATGGTAGTAGTCGATCTCCAGACAGGCAAGGTGGTGGAAGGTGAGCTGAACCCCTCCTCCGACACGCCCACACACCTCGAGATCTACCGCAACTTCCCTGAAGTGGGCGGCGTGGTACACACCCACTCCACCTATGCCACCGCCTGGGCACAGGCCGGCCGCGACATTCCCAATATCGGTACTACCCATGCCGACTACTTCCACGACGCCATCCCCTGTACCGATGATATGACGGAGGATATGATGGCTGAGTATGAGCTCAATACCGGCGTGGTCATCGTCAATAAATTCAAGAAAGACCACATCAATCCTGTCCATACACCGGGCGTACTGGTAAAGAACCACGGTCCCTTCTCCTGGGGAAAAGATCCCGACGAGGCTGTCTATCATGCCGTCGTGATGGAGCAGGTTGCCAAGATGGCCTTCGTATCGTTCTCGGTCAATCCCAACACGACTATGAACCCGCTGCTTGTGGAAAAGCATTTCTCGCGTAAGCATGGTCCCAACGCTTACTACGGACAGAAGAAACACTAATCCTATTACACGGCAGAAGGGAGCCGGCCTTCTCCTGCCCCCTTCTCCGTTCCCATTCCTATTCAAGAAACAAAAATCAATTTAATAAATCTATAAATTAAAAATATTATGATCGAAGCATTCAAAGATTTAGAGGTTTGGTGGGTCACCGGAGCACAGCTCCTTTACGGAGGTGACGCAGTAAAGCAGGTAGACGCTCACTCCAAAGAGATGGTAGCCGGCCTGAACGATTCCGGACGCCTGCCCATCAAAGTCGTATATAAGGGCACAGCCAACAACACCCACGAAGTGGAAGACGTGATGATGGCAGCCAACGCCGACAAGAAATGTATCGGTGTGATCACCTGGATGCACACATTCTCTCCTGCCAAGATGTGGATTCACGGCCTGCAGCGTCTGCAGAAGCCTCTGCTCCACTTCCATACGCAGTTCAACCAGCATATCCCCTACGACACGATGGACATGGACTTCATGAACCTGAACCAGAGTGCCCACGGCGACCGCGAATATGCCCACATTCTCTCCCGTCTGCGCAAGCCCCGCAAGACCGTCATCGGCTACTGGAAGGATCCCAAGACACAGGACCACATCGCCGTGTGGGAGCGTGTCTGCGCCGGTGTGAACGATGCCAAGGACTGCCTGATCCTTCGCTTCGGCGACCAGATGAACAATGTGGCTGTCACCGACGGCGACAAGGTAAGCTTCGAGCAGACCCTCGGCTATCACGTGGACTACTGCCCGTTCTCTACTGTCATGACATACTTTGATCAGGTTAAGGATGAGGACGTTACAGCTCTTGTACACGATGTTTACTTTAACGAGTATGTCGTTGCCGACGAGCTCAAGGATGAGCAGTCGGAAGGCTATAAGAAGATCTGGAACGCCGCCAAGGCCGAGCTGACACTGCGTGCCGTGCTGAAGGCTTTCGGCGCCAAGGGCTTCACTACCAACTTCGACGATCTCGGCGATGTCAATGTAGAGGAGACCGGCCGTGGCTTCGACCAGATCCCCGGCCTCGCCTCACAGCGCCTGATGCACGACGGCTATGGCTTCGGTGCCGAGGGCGACTGGAAGAGCGCCTGCCTCTATCGCACCACCTGGTATATGAGCCAGGGCCTGGAGGGTGGCACGAGCTTCCTCGAGGACTACACACTCAACTTCGACGGTGACAACACCTCCATCCTGGAGAGCCACATGCTCGAGGTATGCCCCGACATCTCGGAGGAGAAGCCCCGTCTGGAAGTTCACTTCCTCGGCATCGGTGTCCGCAAGAGCCAGACCGCACGCCTGGTGTTCACCACGAAGCAGGGCCACGGTGTCACCGCTACCATCGTTGACATGGGCAACCGCCTCCGTCTGATCGCCAACGATGTAAACCTGATCAAGTCAAAGCCGCTGCCTAAGCTGCCCGTTGCCTCTGCGCTCTGGATTCCCGAGCCTACCTTCGAGGTCGGCGTCGGCTGCTGGATGGAAGCCGGTGGTACACACCACAGCTGCTTCAGCTTCGGACTGACAGACGAATACTGGCGCGACTTCGCAGAAATTGCTGATATCGAGGCTTGTATCATCAACAAGGACACCGACTACCAGCAGTTCCGCAAGGAGCTCCGTTGGAATGAGATGTACTACATGCTCAACCGCGCACTGCGCTAAGCCACATCCTTCAGGATGCTGCCGTAGGGTACGGCCGGCATCCTGAAGATGACTATATCTGAGTATCCGCGGGTCATTAGGCCCATTGCCGTCGGGCAAGACCCTGACCCGCGGATACTTATCCATACAGATCAACCACCCTTCAAAGAAGGTGTCGTATGAAATCAAACTCTTCCAGCTATGACAAATCAGGAAATTATCAATAATGGTCAGGCCATCCTTGGTATCGAGTTCGGTTCTACCCGTATCAAGGCAGTGCTCATCGCGCCTGACAACCACCCCCTCGCACAGGGATCCCACACCTGGGAGAATCAGCTTGTCGACAACCTGTGGACCTACAGCATCGACGCGATCTGGACGGGCCTGCAGGATTGCTATGCACAGCTGCGTGCCGACGTAAAGGCAAAGTACGATGTGGAGATACACCGCCTTGCCGCCATCGGCTTTTCCGCCATGATGCACGGCTACATGGCCTTCGGCGACGACGACCAGATCCTCGTCCCCTTCCGCACCTGGCGCAACACCAATACCGGTGAGGCAGCCGCCGCACTCTCAAAGCTGTTCAATTTCAACATTCCCCTCCGCTGGTCCATCTCCCACCTCTATCAGGCCATCCTCAATGGGGAGGAGCACATCTCAAAGATCAAGTACCTCACCACCCTCGCCGGTTACATACACTGGCAGCTGACAGGCGAGAAGGTGCTCGGCATCGGCGACGCATCGGGCATGATGCCTGTCGATCCGGCAACCAACACGTATGACGCAACGATGGTAGAGAAGTTTGAGCAGCTCATCGCCTCGCGCCATCTGCCCTGGCATCTGTCCGACATCCTCCCCCGCGTACTGCTTGCCGGCAAAGATGCCGGCCATCTGACCGAGCGGGGTGCCAAGCTCCTCGATCCCTCCGGCAACCTGGAGGCCGGCTGCGTGCTCTGCCCGCCCGAAGGCGATGCCGGCACGGGAATGGCAGCCACCAATGCCGTGAAGGTGCGCACAGGCAATGTCAGTGCCGGTACCTCTTCCTTCTCCATGATCGTTCTCGAGAAGCCGCTCTCCACCTACTACGAGAGCATCGACATCGTCGCAACACCCGACGGCGCACCTGTGGCCATGGTACATTGCAACAACTGTACCAGCGACATCAACGCATGGGTGAATATCTTTAAGGAAGTTCGCGAACTCTTTGGTGACAAGGTAGATATGAACGAGCTCTTCACCCGTCTCTTCCAGCATGCCCTCAAGGGCGACGCTGACTGCGGCGGCCTGCTCTCCTACAACTATTTCTCCGGCGAGCCGGTGACACAGCTGCAGGAAGGACGTCCCCTGCTCGTCCGCTCTGCCAACGACCACTTCTCCCTGGCCAATCTCATGCGCACCGAGCTTTATGCCGCTGTCGGCGTCCTGAAGATCGGCAACGACATACTCTTCAACCACGAGCATGTGGCTGTCGACCGTCTGACGGGCCATGGCGGATTCTTCACTACTCCTGTCGTAGGCCAGCGCATCCTCGCCGCAGCCCTCAACTCGCCCATCTCCTGCATGGAGACAGCAGGCGAAGGCGGCGCATGGGGCATCGCCCTGCTCGCGGGCTACGTGGTGAACAACACCGACGGTCAGAGTCTTGCCGACTACCTCGACACAAAGGTCTTCGCAGGAAACACAGGAACCACTGTTGAGCCTGATCCTGCCGATGTCGCCGGCTTCAATACCTGGATCGAGACCTACAAGAAAGGACTCGCCATCGAGCAGGCTGCTGTCTGCCACAAATAATAATTCTCCTTAAAACTACGATATTTTCAAAAGATTCACCTACTTTTGCAAAATAGTAACCAAACCATTAAAATAATGAAAAACGACATCAATCTCATGAACCGCGCAGCCGACAATATCCGTATCCTGGCTGCATCAATGGTAGAGAAAGCTAACTCCGGACATCCCGGAGGCGCCATGGGCGGAGCCGATTTCATCAATGTGCTCTTCTCCGAATTCCTGGTTTACGATCCTGCCGATCCCTCATGGACAGGCCGCGACCGCTTCTTCCTTGATCCCGGCCACATGAGCCCCATGCTCTATGCCGGACTCACCCTGCGCGGATATTTCACCCTCGACGATATCCAGCAGTTCCGTCAGTGGGGTTCGATCACCCCCGGTCATCCCGAGCTTGACGTGGCTCATGGCATCGAGAACTCATCAGGTCCCCTCGGTCAGGGACACGCGCTCGCCGCAGGTGCTGCCGTAGCAGAGAAATTCCTGGAGGCACGTCTCGGTCACACGATGATGCAGCATAAGATCTATGCCTATATCTCCGACGGCGCCGTAGAGGAAGAGATCTCCCAGGGCGTAGGCCGCATCGCCGGTACCCTCGGTCTCGACAACCTCATCATGTTCTATGACGCCAACAAGATCCAGCTCTCCACAGAGGTGTCGACCGTCATGGCCGAGGACACTGCCAAGAAATACGAGGCATGGGGCTGGAACGTGATCTCGATCAACGGTAATGACGTCGCTGAGATCCGCGAGGCTCTGACAAAAGCCAATGCAGAGACCGGACGTCCCACCATCATCATTGGTGACACGATCATGGGCAAGGGTGCCCTGAAGGCCGACGGCACGAGCTATGAGTCCAACGTGAAGACCCACGGTGCTCCCCTCGGCGGTGACGCTTACACCAACACCATCAAGCATCTGGGCGGCGATCCTGAGCATCCCTTCCAGATCTTCCCCGAGGTGGCTGAGCTCTATGCCAAGCGTCGTGAGGAACTGACAAAGATCGTCGCTGAGCGCCGTAAGGCTGAGGACGAGTGGCGCAAGGCCAATCCCGAGAAAGCCGCCCAGATGGACGAGTGGTTCTCCGGCAAGGCTCCTAAGATCGACTGGAGCAAGGTGGAGCAGAAGAAAGGATCTGCCACCCGTGCCGCCTCTGCCGCTTGCCTCGGCGTGCTCGCCGAGCAGGTGCCCAACATGATCTGCGCCTCTGCTGACCTCTCCAACTCCGACAAAACCGACGGCTTCCTGAAGAAGACCCACTCCCTCGTTCGCGGTGACTTCTCCGGTGCCTTCTTCCAGGCCGGTGTGTGTGAGCTCACCATGGCCGATATGTGTATCGGCATGATGCTCCATGGAGGTGTCATTGCCGCCATGGGTACGTTCTTCGTATTCTCAGATTATATGAAGCCTGCTGTCCGCCTCGCTGCCCTCATGCAGGTGCCTGTGAAGTTCATCTGGACTCACGACGCCTTCCGCGTAGGCGAGGATGGTCCTACCCATGAGCCCGTGGAGCAGGAGGCACAGATCCGCCTGATGGAGAAGCTGCAGAATCATGCCGGCCGCGACAGTGTACGCGTATTCCGTCCCGCCGACGCTGACGAGACAACCGTATGCTGGGCCATGGCCATGGAGAACACCGAGACGCCGACGGCGCTCATCTTCTCCCGTCAGGGCATCGCCTCGCTGCCCGAGGGCAACGACTACGAGCAGGCACGCAAGGGTGCATACATCGTTGCCGGCTCTGACGAGAATCCCGACGTGATCCTCGTTGCCAGCGGTTCAGAGGTGTCTACCCTTGAGGCTGGCTGCGACGCTCTCCGCGCCGATGGCATCAAGGTACGTGTCGTATCCGCTCCTTCTGAGGGCCTCTTCCGCCGTCAGAGCGCAGAGTATCAGGAGAGCGTCCTGCCTTACGACGTGAAGAAGTTCGGTATGACGGCAGGCCTGCCCTGCACACTCGAAGGTCTGGTGGGCATCGGTCCCAACAGCAAGATCTTCGGCATGAAGAGCTTCGGCTTCTCCGCTCCCTACAAGGTGCTCGACGAGAAGCTCGGCTACACCGGCGAGAACGTATATCAGCAGGTAAAAGCCTTCCTGGGCAAGTAAGTCGTGCAAGACTGGAGCTTAGGGAAAGGCCGGCAGACATCTCCGGGCTTCGGCTCTGAGCTCCCATCTATACACACCCACAATGATCCTAAAAGGATCTTACATTTAACAACCGCAGACCGGAAACCGGCAACATCTGGTTCCCGATCTGCGGATTTAACGTAAAATCCGGAACTTTGTCTCCACAAGGATTGTACAGTCGTCCGGTATAACACTAAATCTATGGAAATAAAGACAGTAGGACTGGCCAGCGATCATGCCGGCTACGCTTTAAAACAGTTTGTAAAGCAATATCTCGACGAGAAGGGCATCGCATGGAAAGATTACGGCACGTACTCTGAGGAGAGCTGCGACTATCCCGACTTCGGACATGCCCTCGCCCGTGGCATTGAGAATAAGGAGGTCTATCCCGGCATCGCCATCTGCGGCAGTGGCGAAGGCATCGCCATCACCCTCAACAAGCATCAGCAGATCCGTGCCGGCCTCTGCTGGATACCCGAAATCGCCCACCTCATCCGTCAGCATAACGACGCCAACGTACTGGTCATGCCGGGCCGCTTCATCGACACCGACATGGCCCGCAAGATCATGGATGAGTTCTTCGCTACCGATTTCGAAGGAGGACGCCACCAGCGCCGTATCGACAAGATCGCCATCAAATAAAAAAAAATCCCGCTCAGAAAGCGGGATTTTTTTATTTCCATCTCATGTCGCCGAAGCCCTTCGTGTCAGGCTACGGCTCTCTTCACTATGCCGTTAGCGCAACTTGATCTGGCAGTTATCGAGACTGTCCACGATGGCGAGGCTCTCGATATGCTTCACGCCCAGCTCCTCGATGGCCTCGCGTCCATGCTGGAAGGCTTTCTCAATGATGAAGCCCATGCCCACGATCTTGGCACCGGCCTGGTTGCAAAGGTCGATGATGCCCTTTGCCGCATTGCCGTAGGCGAGGAAGTCGTCGATGAAGAGCACGCGGTCCTCGGGAGTGAGATATTCCTTAGAGATCACCACATTGTATTCGCGCTGCTTGGTAAAGGAGTGCACCGTCGTCTGCAAGATTCCCTTCATCGTGCTCGGTGCCTTCTTCTTTGCGAACACCACGGGCAACTCCATGAAATAGCCCAGCATGATGGCCGGGGCAATGCCCGACGCCTCAATGGTGATGATCTTATTAATGTCTTCCTGGGCAAAACGGCGGATCCACTCCACGGCCAGCTGCTTCATCAGATAGGGATCCATCTGGTGATTAATGAACTTGTCCACCTTCAGGATGCCGCCTTCGTAGCAACGGCCATCCTTCATGATTCTGTCTTTCAGTACCTGCATAATATCCTTGTATGATTCTTGTTCCTTACTCTTGGGCGATTCCCCTCTCCGCCCTCTCCTTGATCTTATCGGCATAGGGACGGGTCCAATCGTACAACTGCCTCAGCGTCTCCGCGTCGATGGTGGCTTCCACCAGCCGTTGCGCATAGTCCGCCATCCCCTTCGCCTCCGGCGTACGGAGATAGCGCACGTCCAGCATCCAGGGACCGAGACGCAGGCGGTCGAGGGCATCGGCGTCCTTGAAGTCACGATACACCTCAAGCCAACCCTCCGTATCGTCCCATGCGGCAGGAGAGTCGGAGCCGTCCGCTCCCTGGGTGTCCGGGCCCAGCGAGTGCTTTCTCGCCTCCTGACGGATGTAGGCCTCGCCTAGCTTGTCGTCACGGTCGTGAAACTTGATCGTGGCATATACCTCGGGAAGATACTTTATCCCGTGCTCCTTGCAGAAGTCACGATAGTAGTCGGCGGCACGGTCGCCATGCCCCACGTCGAGATAGTTGTCCTTCCGGCGCGTGTCGTGGAAGATGCTGGCATGACAGAGGGCGATCATGGAGCGCAGCCTCAACTGCCGCGCCGCTCCTATCTTCAAGGCAAGCAGCAACACGCGGCCGCAATGTCCCTGGGAATGCACTTCCGCATTCCCCTCCGTCTTCCAGAAGCTTACCTCGCGGTCCATGAAATCCCACCAGTAGCTCACCATGCTCTGCACCTGGGGAGCCTCTTCCCTTATCAAATCCTGCGGTATGTTCATAGTCTTTCAATCTTAAATACAAAGGTAACAAAACTGATTAGATTACGGATGGATTTATAAGAAATTAATGATGACACTTTCAGGAAAAGATACTATTCCCGAATCAAAATGGATCCCCGGCAAAATGGATCCCCCATCCCTTTCGTTGCCTGAGGGGGATACCTGCCATCAGAATACAGATCTCATGCAACGATCAGATAAGCCTGGCCACCCAGGACGAGATGAACACGGCAGGGACGATCAGGACAATGACCATCGAATGACGACGCCTACGCCAGTCTCATTCCACACCTTGATGATGTTGAAGCCTTATGCAAAGGTACGACATTCAATGCCTGCGAAAGCGTCTCATGAATCCGGCAGACGACACGCCAAGCCCGGCCGGCTGCGGGCCCTTCAAATACGCTATCCGCCCATACGCTCGTCGGCAGCGACGTTCTCCGTATGCCGGAGACATCACTGCCGACCTGATAAATTCCCATGTCATGGAGTCTCGCTATTCCTTCATTACCTCATCGACCCATTCCTGGACACTATTCCGGCTAGTCCCGTTCAACAGCTTGCCATCCTTCCATTCCAGATCGGGATATGCCTTTCTCAACTCGCTCACGCTATTGCCGATCCCGCTTCCTCCGGAGGTGGCAAACGGCACGAGCGTCTTGCCTCTCAGGTCATGGCTCTCAATGAAGGTGTTGACGATGCGTGGCGCCTGGTTCCACCAGATGGGATAACCGATGAAGATGACCCCATGGTCACTGACACTCGTCTTTGTCGCCTTCAACGCCGGACGGGCCTGCGGATCGTTCATCTCCACCGAGCTGCGCGACTGACTGTCGTTCCAGTCCAGGTCCTTGGAGGTGTAGGCCTGTTGCGGGACGATCTCGCACGGCACGCCGCCCGTAGCGTCCGCTATCATCCGGGCAGCCCTGGCCGTCGTATCCGTGGCGGAGAAATACACGACCAACGGCTTGTTCTCAGATTCCGTCTTCCTTTCTCCCTTGTCCTGGGCGCAGGCAGCAAGACCCATGGTCATTACCGCCGCCAATGTCATGATGATTTTGTTCATAATCCGTTTATTATAATAAGGTTATTTGATCTTTAGTCCCGGTATCAGCGGCTTCACGTCCACCAGTTCCAATTCCTTCACCATCGCGAGCGTGCCCTGCTTGTACTTCTTGAAGTGCGGCGTTTTCAGATGACTCTCGTAGGCCGCACGGTCGGCATAGATTTCCAGGATGGTCACCTTGTTCGGCGTGTCCTTCTCGGCGGTGGCATAGAGCGTCAATACGCCCGGCTCCAACCGCATCGACGCCTCGATCTCCTCTTTCAGGAAGGCATTGTAGGCTTCCAGCCGCGCCGGGTCGACGGTGATCTTGGACAGGCGCACCAGGTTGTCTTCGGCAGGAGCGCGCTTGGCGTATTCTTCCTTGATGATGCGCAACGCCTTGATGGCAGCCGGGAAGCCAATATAAGGCAGACACTGGATGACGGCAGCCGTCAGCGTCTCGGGCGTGTTGCCCACGTTGATGTTGCCGTGATAGTGCGAATGGAGCTGGCTCTCCGCCTCCATGGCCGTCAGCACACAGTAGCCCAGCAATTCACGTGTCGGCAAGTCCAGGGCCCCGCGACTGTAAATGTCTCCGAAGAAATTGTCGGTAAGAAACTGTTCCACTTCCTTGCCCATGTCGGCGGGCAATCCCTTCATCACCGAGGCGATACCGCCGGGATAGAGCTTGTCCTGAATGGCCTTGCCCGTCGCGTGACGTGTCTTCTCCGTCACCGTTCCCTGTCTGTCCAACGGCAGGGAGATGCCCCGCTCCTTAAACACCTCATTCACCGTGGCCACCGCATTCAGCATCTTAGGAAAGCCAATGGACGGAGCGGTGAGGTACATCACCTCGCGCAGCTCTTCGGGAGTAACTCCCACATTGAGCGCTGCCCCGGCGTGGGCCTTCAGTTGCGGAAGCGTCTGCAGGGTGGCAAGGGTGATGCACGTGATCATCTCGCGTTGCCGCACGGTCAGGTTGCCCGTCCGGAACACCTCACCGAAGATGAACTTCTGCAGGATGTCCATCATCTCAGGATCCGTACCCTGCCCTGTCAGGGCCTCGCCGCCGAACAACGTGCGGTAGTTCTGTCTGCATTCTTCCATTCTGTTCATGTCGTCTGTTGTCTGTGCCATCGTGGACAAGCAACCTGCCAGCACGAAGGCAATCATACTTATTATCTTTCTCATGTTTCCAATAATGAATTATAAGCCCTTACCTAACTG